>OFDN01000045.1_pt1 | contig 139203 bp, 132 predicted proteins | sample 1520971 | NCBI WGS metagenome assembly OFDN01 (sample SAMEA94257418, study PRJEB24077) | hot springs metagenome | biome: Aquatic biome; feature: Geographical feature; material: Water | place: India | collected 2012-06-12 | depth 5 m
GTCATCTCGGACGGACGTGCGGGCTTGTTCATAGGAATGCGCTCCAAGAAAATGAGATTGGGAGAAGAGGCGGCGCTAAACGAGCGCGTAGCCCTTTGCGGTGAGGAATGCGCCGAGCAGCAGCGTGACGAGGGCCCAGGCGGTGACGGCGTTTTCGCCTCGCATCATGCCTTCGCGGAGCGACGAGACGCGCTCCGGCCAGATGATGCGGATGATGCCGCCGATCACGCACAACCAGCCGATGACGGTGACGAGCACCGTCCATTCAGCCGACCAGACGTTATGTGTGCGTACGATGGCGAGCCCTGCGAGCAGGGTGAGAATGCCGGAAAAGAAAATAAACTCCGGGCGGTTCAAGACGCCCGTGACCAATCCGGCCACCGTGCGCCGGTTGACCAGGAGTGCGGCCGCGACCGCCATGAATAGCGGACCGGCAAAGCCGGCTATCAGCTCTGCGTTTGACATATCGTCCATCCCTTCGCCGGTATGAGCCGGATCAGGTTCGAAGGATTCTCGCAGGCAAACTGCGATCTCAGCCGGTCATCCGGCGCCCCTTGGAACAGAGGGAGCTTCGGATTTTCTCTCGCGCGGCGCAAGGGCAAATCGCAAAAAAGGCCCGGCGGTGAGGCCGGGCCAAAGGGGGGAGGATTTGCGTTCGGATCGGCTTAGCGCCAGTTGCGATGGTGATGATGGGGACGATCGTACCCGTATCCATAGCCGTAGCTCGGGCCCCAATGGCGATGCTTACGCCAACCGAAGAAATGCCGCTTCTTGTGCTTCCAGGCGTACGGCGAGGGCTTGTAGTGATCGTTGCCGTAGTAGCGATCTCTGCTGTAGCCGCGGTCCGAGTGGACGAGTTCGACTTTCGTCTGGTCGAACTTCATCGGTACGGCCGGGCCAGCGAGTGCCGGCGAAACGACGACGAGCGCGGCAGCGGCAGCGAGCGCGCCTTTCAAGAGCTTGGTGTTCAACATATTGCGTCTCCCTATTCCGGCTGGCCGACCCCACGTCGGTTTGTCCAGCGTTGAGGAGATGATGCGCTCGACCCCTTGAACCCGCTCTGAATGCTCCGGTCATTCTGCGTTCATCTGGCGGGGCTGCGCTTCCATCTCGATCAACGCGATCGGGGCGCACATAAAAAATGAGCCGATCGCGAGATCGGCTCATTGGGAGGAGCGGGCGCAACTGGCGAGAGGTTCTTGGCTGGTCGCATTGATCCGATGGAACATCACGGAATGTGTCCGGACGTTTCCGTCGGAAACGCGTCGTCAGCAGCCTTTTTCTGTCTCTACCGAAAGAAGCGTTTCGGCGTTGCGTCGCTGATACTCATTGAGGGGCACGGCGGATTGGTCGTTATGCAGGCAGCCCTGCGTGCCGAAGGCTTTGATGGCGCGCGGGGTCTTGAAGCAATACCCCGCGTCCTTCCAGATCGAGTTGCGAAGGATCCAGAGATCCTCGCAACTCTTGTTCTTCACCTGTTGCGGCGTCACGAAGACGTTTTCGACGCAATCCACCAGGTGGCAGCCGGCGCTCGCCGCGCTCGTTGTCGCGGTGAGCGCCGCTGTGGCGGCAAGCATCAAGGCCGAGGCCGGCAGCAGGGACTGAACAGAACGGATCATCGGACGACCTCACGCTCGCGTTCGCGTCTTAGCGACCGACGCGCGGCAGGAACCAGGCGCGGTGCCAGCGATCATGCTTTTCGGCATAGATGTGCTTGGCGGCCTTGTTCTGCATTTGGCTCAACTCGCGGCGATCGCGCTTGGTGAGGTAGCCCTTGTCCTTCATCTGGGTTTCGGTGCGTTCGATCTTGCGCTGCTCGCCGCGCAGTTTGATGCCTTCGCGCCAGGTGATGGAGCCGTCCTTGCGACCCTGCTCGATCTTGTAGGCCTGGATCGCCTTGCGATCCTCGATCGTGTGGGCCGAGGCGATCGCCGGAACCGCAATGAGGGCTGCGAGGGCGATCGAAGTGATGCGGATCATGTTCCGTCTCCAGTTGTTTCTTTCGTGTCCGGCGCGATGCCGGTGTTCGATGAAGCAACTGATAGCGGGAGGGCTTTGAACCGAGACTGAATGGCGCCTTCAGCGGGCGTTCATGTTGGGAACGGGGCCACAACAGCAGCGAAAGCGCGCCCAGAAACGAGAACGCCCAACCCCGGGGGGCGGGGCTGGGCGTGTTAGCGCTCTCGCGCGCAACGCCGGGAGGGAAGCCGGCGTTCCAGACGATTGCCTCGGTTAGACGGGGGGAGCTACCGATGTATATGGCATCGTCTGACTGACAATGACATAAGCGCAACACGCTAGCTTTCAATAGGGGGGAGAACGAGCTATCACGAAAACGTGATTGACTTTTGCACGATATCCCCAAGATGGCCGCGAGTCGGCCTTACGAATGCGCCAAAAATGCCTTTGTTTTAAGCGCTTCCGCCCACTGCCTATTTAGGCGGCGCAGGCAAAACCGCAAGGGCTTTCGCCTTCAATATCAATTCGACATCGTTCAGGGATGGAATTTGTTGAGGCTCACTGCCTCGATCTTGAAAAGCTTGGCGTCGAGGGTCTCAGTTTTCGAAAGTTGCGACAGCTCGACGCGGGTATCCAGGCCCTGGGCGTCGGTCGTCAGCCACTCCTTGAGCTCAAGCTCAGGCTTCGTCGATAGGAACAGCTTGATCTTGCCCGGAGCGTCGGGGCTCTTGTCGCGCATGGCGAGCACGATCTGGTCGTCCGATTCCTGAACCTCGACGATCTTGGCATCGCGGATCAGGTCGACATCCTTGCGAAGCAGCAAGCGGAACGGCGTCTGATCGAGCGACACGCGATCCTCGTTGTTGAGGTCGAGATCCTGAATGGCGAGATACTCACCATCGGAAATGATGATCTGTCGCGACGGGCGCGCATAATCGAAGCGGAAGCGGCCGGGCCGCTTGACCATGAACTTGCCCTTCATGCGCTTGTTATCGGCAGTGGTCTGGACAAAATCGCCCTTCAGATCGCCGAGATTGTTGAAGTAGCCGTTGATCTTCTTGACGACCTCGGTCTGAGCCTCATTCAGCATGATGCCGCCACCCGGAGTGGCAACCTCGGCATTCCATCCGGAGCCCTGGCCGACGGCCGCGGCGCCTCCATCGGCGGGCGGAGGCGTGGTGGTGTTGGCATCGGGGCGCGTGGCGGGCACGGGAGCTGGGACGGCGGGTTGAGCCGCTTTCGTATCCTCCGCCTGCACAGGCAGGGATATCGTCAGGGCTGCGAGCGCAAATCCCGCTGCAGCGAGCAACTCGAATGTCTTCATGTTCCGTCTCACTAGCCCCCGCCTCCGAAGCTTTGAAGGCACGTCTCGCTGTCTGACCGGACAAATGCGACCACAAGTTGGCGGATTTGCCGGAAGGGTCAGATCGGCGATCATGGTCTAACGGGATCAGCCTGCTCACGCCAGCTTTGATGCGGAGAAGCGCGCAGTTTTCCCCGTTTGGGGACTGTCCCGTGCATCCCTAGGGAAAAGCCTTAGGCCTGATGGCGGGCGGGGCCATCGCCTGCCAGGATTTCCCGGCGGCCGGTGTGGTTCGGGGCGCTGATCAGGCCTTCCTGCTCCATCCGCTCGATCAGGTCGGCGGCGCGGTTGTAGCCGATCGACAGGCGGCGCTGGACATAGCTCGTCGAGGCCTTGCGGTCGCGAAGCACGATGGCTACGGCACGATCGTAGAGGCTGTCGTTGCCGTCCTCGCTGCTGCCGGCGTGGCCGGGCTGGGCGCCGGACGAGGCTTCCTGTGCATCGGCGATGCTCTCGATATAGCGCGGTGCGCCCTGCGTGCGCAGATAGGCGGCGACCGCCTCGACCTCATCGTCGGACACGAACGGTCCGTGGACGCGCAGCATCTGGCCGGCACCGGACGTGTAGAGCATGTCGCCCTGGCCGAGTAGCTGCTCTGCGCCCTGCTCGTTCAGGATGGTGCGGCTGTCGATCTTGGAGGCCACCTTGAAGCTGATGCGGGTCGGGAAGTTCGCCTTGATGGTGCCGGTGATGATGTCGACCGACGGGCGCTGCGTCGCCATGATCAAGTGGATGCCGGCGGCGCGGGCTTTCTGGGCCAAGCGCTGGACGGCGGTCTCGATATCCTTGCCGGCGGTGATCATCAGGTCGGCGAACTCGTCGACAACGACGACGATGTAGGCCATCGGTGCGAGGTCCATGTCCTCGCGCTCGTAGATCGGCTGGCCGGTGCCCGGATCGAAGCCGGTCTGCACGGTGCGGCCGAGCTGCTCGCCGCGCTCGCTTGCGGTTTTGACGCGGGTGTTGAAGGCCTCGATGTTGCGCACCGAGAGCTTCGCCATACGCTTGTAGCGCTCCTCCATCTCGGCCACGACCCAGTTCAATGCGCCGACCGCCTTCTGCGGATCGGTGACGACGGGTGTCAGCAGATGGGGGATGCCGTCGTAGATCGACAGCTCAAGCATCTTCGGGTCGATCATCAGGAAGCGGCACTGCTCCGGCGTATGGCGGAACAGGATCGACAGGATCATCGCATTGACGCCGACGGACTTGCCGGAGCCGGTGGTGCCCGCGACCAGGAGGTGGGGCATCCGTGCGAGATCGGCGATGACCGGCTCGCCGCCAATAGAGCGCCCGAGGGTCAGCGGCAGCACGCCGTCGGCGGACGCGAATGTCGGGCTTTCCAGAAGTTCGCGCAGGCCAACCATTTCGCGGCGGCTATTGGGCAACTCGATGCCGATCACGTTGCGGCCGGGGATCACGGCGACACGGCAGCTGGTGGCACTCATGGAGCGGGCGATGTCGTCGGCGAGCGCCATGATGCGGGTGGCCTTGGTGCCACGCGCGGGCTCGAGCTCGAACAGGGTGACGACGGGGCCGGGCTTGATGTCGCGGACTTCGCCTTTGACGCCGAAATCGGCAAGCACGTCTTCGAGCAGACGCGCGGTGCCGCGCAGAACCGTCTGCGAGAATTCGGTTCCGGCCTTCGACGGCGGGCTTTTCTTCAGCATCGACGGCTGAGGGCGCTTGAACATGGGCGCTGCCCGGCGCGGTGTGACGGCGCGCAGCAAGCCAGACTTAGGACGACGAGGCGCTTCCTGCGGCTTCGCAGCCGGAACGGGCGCGGGTGCGCGGGCGGCGGCTTGATCGCGCACGATGCGCGGCAAGTCCTGGTCGGCGGGCGACGGCTCGCGCGGAATGGGGCGGGCGTTGGCAGGGGCAAAGCGCTCGGCGATGGCACGGCTCGAGATTTCGAGAGCAGGATCGCCCATCTCGGTCTCGGGCTCGTCATGCCCAAAATCATCGGCCTCGTTGTGGTCGAAGGCGTCGTGATCGGCATCGAAGGCGGCTGCGCCGTAGCTCGGCCGACGCGGCTCGGCTGACGGTTGTCGCGCGTGGGCGAACATGCCGGGAAGAACAGGTTCGGCGGCGCCGTAATCGGCATGTGACGTTGGTGCGCGAAGTGTCCACGGACGCAGAGCGCCGAAAGCCGCCATGAGGCCAGCACGCGGCTGATCGAGGCGGGGCATGATCTCGTGATGGGGTGCGGCGGCAGCCCACGCGGGCTGAGCCGCGTAAGTCGGGCGGCGGCGGCTCCAGCGCAGCACATCGTCGTTGCTGAAACCGAGCGTGCGCAACAGTGCGGACACGCCGAGGCCGCCGAGAAGGATGACGGCTGCGATGGCGGCCGTCTCGGAATTGATGAAGCGGAGCAGAGACGAGGTGACGTCGAACAGCACGTCGCCCAGGATGCCGCCGTAGCCGCGCGAGATCGGCCAGGACGCGGCAAGCGGAAACGCGCTGACGGCGCCGGCCATGCCGAGCACCGCGAACGGGTAATAGGTGATCTTGGTGCGAAGCCCGGTGATCTGCTCGGCGAATACGAGTTCGATGCCCCAGATCATCAGGGGCAGAAGAGCGACGGCAGCCGAGAGGCCAAGGGTCTGGATCAAAAGATCCGCGATGATGGCGCCGGGTGCGCCGAGCGCGTTGCGGACGGAACCGCCGGTGACATGCGTGAGGCTAGGGTCGGTTACGGACCACGTCACCATGCTGGCCCAAGCGGCGGCCAGGGTGGCGAGGAGCAGCAGCCCGCATCCGCGGCCGAGGGTGCCGATTAGGCGAGCCTCGAGAGCGGGCGGCAATAGGCGCTGACGATCATGTCCAGTAACGGACGCAATTGAGGGCATGGGAGCGAACGTCTTTTACGCAGATACATGAACCAACCGTTCGAGCGCCTCTCTGATCGTTCCTTCCTCGTGAACCAAAGCCACGCGAATGTAATTCGCGCCGGGATTGGTTCCGTCGGGTCCGGTCTGAGCCAGGTAGGCACCGGGTATCACCTTGACTCCGAAACGTTTCCATAAGGTTAGTGCAGCGTGAGCGCCGTCACCGATTTGACTCATGTCGAGCCAAAGGAAGAAGCCGCCGGCCGGGCGCCGGTAGCCGAAGCGGTCGCCGAGGACGGCATCGGCCACATCATATTTGCGGCTGTAGGCGAGGCGGTTGGCGGTCACGTGCTGTTCTTCGGCCCAGACGGCGGCCGAGGCGTGCTGGGTGGGGCCCGGCATCTGGGGGCCGATCAGGTTACGGACCTCGAACAGGGTGGCCATGAAATCCCCGTCTCCAGCCGAGAAGCCTGACCGCAGCCCGGGCAGGTTCGAGCGCTTGGAAAGGGAATTGAACACGACGAGGTTGCGGAAGCGTTCCGGTGTTTTGGCTGCAACTTCGAGCCCGCCCGGCGGCGGGGTGCCGCTGTAGATCTCCGAATAGCATTCGTCGAAGAACAGCATGAAGTCGTGGGTGCGGGCGAGGGCCAGCGCGCGGGCGATGTAGCCCTCACTGGCGACGGCGCCTTGCGGATTGGCAGGCGAGCAGAGATAGAGCGCCGCCGTGCGGGCCAGCAGGGCGGAGTCAGCTTCGAGCGCGTCGAGATCGGGCAAGTGCCCGGTGGCGGCGGTGGCATCGAGAAACACCGGCTCGGCTCCGGCGGCCAGCGCGCCGCCGAGGTAGGCCTGATAGAACGGATTGCACATCAGGATCGCGGGACGCGCGGCGAGCCCTTGCTTCTGCTTGCGGCCGACGGCCGGGAAGGCCGCATAGAACAAGCCTTCGCGAGAGCCGTTGCAGGGCAGGATCTCGGTTGCGGGATCAACGATGCCTTCGAGATTGAAGCGGCGGCCGATCCAGGCGGCGATGGCGGCGCGTAACTCGTCCGATCCGCGAATAGGCGGGTACTTCGCAAACAGGGCTTCGGCTTCGGCAATCTTGGCGGCGACGAACGGCGGCATCGTCTCGCGCGGCTCGCCGAGCGTGAGGTCGATCGGCTTGGCGTGTCCGGGCGCGACGCCGTCGAGCAGCTGACGCAGGCGCGAGAACGGGGACAGGATGGTGCCGTCGGCGAGCGCGGCAAGGGAGAGTGTGTCGGACATGCCGTGTTTTAGGCGGGCAGCGCGCAGCGGGCAACAGGCAGGCAGTAAGGCAATTCGTTAAGGGATGGGGTCGCGCTGGGCGCGGTCGTAGTTGGTGGCGGTGGTGAGGCCGGTGACCTTGTCGAGGCCCTTGGCACCGCGCAGATCGGCTTCGTCGAGGTTGGCGCCGGTCAAGTCGGCGCCGGTAAGATCCGCACCGGTGAAATCGGCGCGGGTCAGATTGGAGCCGCGCAGGTTGGCGTCGCGCAGATCGGCGCCGACAAAACGAGCATAGGCGAGCGAGGTGCCGGGCAACTTCGCTTCCTTGAGGATCGCGCGCGTGAAGTTGGCGCTCGACAGGCTGGCGGGCGAGTTGATGGACGGTTCGCGGAAGGCGGACCGGCCGAGGACGGCGCCGGTCAGGTCGGCGCCCGTGAAGTCGGCGCGCTCGAACATGCCGTCCGAACGAAAGCGAACGAGCTTGGCTCCCACGAACTTCGGGGCCTCGTGCGTCGCCACTTCAAGGCTCGTAAAGATCGTCGGGCGCAGGATGCGGGCGTCGGTCAGGTCGGCATTGGAGAAGTCGGTGGCGGTGATCGTCGCGCGGTCGAGGATTGCGCCGACGAGGGAGGCGCCAGCGAGATGGGCCTTCGTCAGATCCACGGCGTAAAGGTTGGAGCCCGCGAGTTCTGCCGCCTTGAAATCGAGCTCGGCGAGATCGAGGCTGTTGAGGTCCGCACCTTTCAAATCGGGGCGCGAGCCGGACGGTGTTTTGAACAGGCGTTCCGTCACCGCACGTGCCGATAGCTTCCCCGCCGGTTCCGAGCGGGAAGCAGGAGCATTCGGCGTGGTGTAGTTCGGCAGATCGTCGGCGGCCGCGGGCGCTGCGGCGGCGAACGCCAGGACGAGCGTGATGAAGCGGCTGGCTGGTTTAGCGCCCATGGCGCGGTTGCTCCGGTGCTTGCGCGGTATTCCTTGGCTTTCGAGGACCGCGAAGTGCATTTTGATAGACCAAGCCAGAGGTAACCACGGGCGGCGAGGCGAGGGTAGGGCAAATTTCCCGGGCTAGGCAGCCGTGGCTCCGTCCTTCAAGAGCTTGTAGTTGATGGAATCGAGGAGCGCCTCGAAGCTCGCATCAATGATGTTGGGGGACACGCCAACGGTCAGCCACCGCTCGCAGGTTGCGTTGTCGAAGGTTTCGATTAGTACGCGTGTGACCGCTTCCGTGCCGCCGGTCAGGATCCGCACCTTGTAGTCGACCAGCTCGATGGTCTCGATGTGCTTCTGGTAGCGGCCGAGGTCCTTGCGCAGCGCGCGGTCGAGGGCGTTGACGGGGCCGTTGCCCTCGCCGGCCGACCACAACGGATCGTTCTCGCCGTTGACGAACACCTTCACCGTTGCTTCCGACACAGTGACGAGTTCGCCCAACGCGTTGTGACGCCGCTCGACCATGACGCGGAAGCTGTCGACGGAGAAATAATGCGGCACGTCGGCGAGGTGGCGGCGGGCCAACAGCTCGAAGGAGGCGTCGGCGGATTCATAGGCGTAGCCGGCACTCTCGCGCGATTTCACCTCGTCGAGCAGAGATTGAATGCGAGGGTCGTCCTTGTCGGTCGCGAGGCCCAGGCGTTCGAGCGAGGCCAGCACGTTCGAGCGGCCGGCCTGCTTCGAGACCAGGAGGTGGCGCTCATTGCCGACGGCTTCGGGCGGCACGTGCTCGTAGGTTTCGGGATCCTTCAAGATCGCGGAGGCGTGGATGCCGGCTTTGGTCGCGAATGCGCTGTCGCCGACATAGGGCGCGTGGCGGTTCGGAGCCTGGTTCAGCAACTCGTCGAGCACGCGGCTTGCGTGGGTCAGCGTGCGCAGGCGCTCGGGCGTTACGCCCGTCTGGAAGTTCTCGGCGAAGTCCTTTTTCAGGAGCAACGTCGGGATGATCGAGGTCATGTTGGCGTTGCCGCAGCGCTCGCCGAGGCCGTTCAGCGTGCCCTGAATCTGGCGGCAGCCCTGGCGCACGGCGGCGAGCGTATTGGCGACGGCGTTGTCGGTGTCGTTGTGGGTGTGGATGCCGAGATTCTTGCCCGGTACGTGGCGCGCGACCTCGGCGACGATGCGCTCCACCTCGTGCGGGAGAGTTCCGCCGTTGGTGTCGCACAGCACGACCCAGCGGGCGCCGGCATCATAAGCCGTCTTGGCGACGGCGAGGGCGTAATCGCGGTTGCCCTTGAAGCCGTCGAAGAAGTGCTCGCAATCGAGCATCGCTTCGCGGCCGGAGGCGACGACCGCGCGGATGCTCTCGTCGATGCCTTTGAGGTTTTCCTCGTTCGAGATGCCGAGCGCGACGCGGACGTGATAGTCCCACGACTTGGCGACGAGGCAGATGCTGTCGGCGGCGGAGGTGAGAAGCGCCTGCAGGCCGGGGTCGTTGGAGACCGAACGGCCGGCGCGCTTGACCATGCCGAAAGCCGTGAAGCGGGCCTGGCGGAACGCGGGCTTCGACTTGAAGAATTCGGAATCGGTGTCGTTGGCTCCGGGGTAGCCGCCTTCCACGTAGTCGAGCCCCAGGTCGTCGAGGAGGGCCGCGATGCGCCGCTTGTCTTCGAGCGAGAAGTCAACGCCCGTCGTCTGCGCGCCGTCGCGCAGCGTGGTATCGAACAGATAAAGGCGTTCCTTGGTCATTGTCAGGTCTCAGCCGTCGTTCGCGGCGACGAGCCGCTTCTTCATCGTCGTGTTGGTGAGCCAGAGGTCGTCGCGCGGCACCATGTTGCGCTGGGTCGCTGCATAGCCGCGGGCTTCGAAGAATGGCTCGGCCGTGTCGCTCGCTTCGACCGTGATTTCGGTTGCACCCCGGCCCTTGGCGAGCGCTTCGACGGCGTCGGCCAGGGCAGTGCCCACGCCCTGTCCGGCAAAGTAGGGGTGAACGTAGAGCATGTCGAAGATGTTGTTGTCCTTCAAGGAGGCAAAGCCCGCATATTCCCCCTCGACCTGGACAACGAGCGTCACCATGGCGCTAAGGCGCTTGGCGAAGGCTTCGGCGTCGGCTGCGGTGCTGGCCCAGGCGACGCGCTGATCCTCGTCGTAGTCGTCCGTGGTCAGCTCCTCGATACTCTGCGCAAAAAGCTCACGCAGCGCCATGGTATCGGCGGGGAGAAACGGGCGGAGCGGGAAAGATGCGGTCATCGGGATACGCTCAGATATAGCCGTAGCTGCGGGCGAGATAGAAGGCGAGCGCAACAATGGCGATCTTGACTGCCACATAGAACAGCCAGTGACGTGGGAACGGAGTGTCCTTGCGCCAGTCGCTCATCGGGCGATTTCCCAGGTGGTGACGATCTCGCCGGTCGCGGGATCTTTGGCGTCCTTCAAGGCGACGCCCATGGCGGCCAACTCGTCGCGGAGGCGATCCGATTCCTTGAAGTCCTTGGACTTGCGCGCCGCCAAGCGCGCCGCGACGAGCGCGTCGACCTTGGCTGCATCGACGGCAACGGCCTCGACTCCGACATTCAGCTCGTCGCGGGTCTCGCCGCCGTAGAGCCCCATGAAGGCAAGCGTGGCGCTGAGTTCGGCCGCGGCATCGGGATTGCGGCGCGCGGATTTCGCGAGGCCGTGGATGATCGAGAGCGCGCTCGGGGTGTTAAGATCGTCCGAAAGAGCGGCGATGACGTCGGCGTTCGGCGCGGCAGCCGGTTCTACGCCCGATATGAGATCGGCGAAATCGAGGAGCGTGGCGCGGGCCTGCAGGAGCCGCTCGGCGGTCCAATCGATGGGCTGGCGGTAGTGGGTGCCGAGCATGGCGAGGCGTATGACGCGCCCGTGCCAGGGGCTCGAGCCGAACTTCTTGGTTTCGAGCAGCTCGTTGATGGTGATGAAGTTGCCGAGCGATTTCGACATCTTCTCGCCTTCGACCATCAGGAAGCCGTTGTGCATCCAGAGGTTCGCCATCACCGGCGTGCCGTGGGCGCAACGCGACTGGGCGATCTCGTTCTCGTGGTGGGGGAAGACGAGGTCGATGCCACCGCCGTGGATATCGAACACGGGGCCCAAGTGCTTTTCCGACATGGCCGAGCACTCGATGTGCCAGCCGGGGCGTCCGGGGATGTCGATGCCGGCCGGCGAGGACCAGGCCGGTTCGCCCGGCTTAGACGGCTTCCACAGCACGAAGTCCATCGGGCCCTTCTTGTAGGGCGCGACTTCGACACGGGCACCGGCCTCCATTTCCTCGAGGGAGCGGTTCGACAGCTTGCCGTAGTCGGCCATCGAAGACACGTCGAACAGGACGTGGCCTTCCGCGACGTAGGCGTGGCCGCGGGCGACGAGAGCTTCGCAGAGCTGCTTCATCTCCTCGATGTGCTCGGTGGCGCGGGGTTCGACAGACGGCGGCAAGACGCCGAGGGCCGCGATGTCGTCGTGGAACTGCTTTTCAGTTGCGCCGGTGACGCGGCGGATGGCTTCGTTCAAGGGAAGCTTCGGGAAATCCTGGGCGGCGCGTGCGTTGATCTTGTCGTCGACGTCGGTGATGTTGCGGGCGTAGGTGACGTGCTCGGCGCCATAAACATGGCGGAGCAGGCGAAACAGGAGATCGAAGACGATGACGGGGCGCGCGTTGCCGATGTGGGCATAGTCGTAGACGGTGGGGCCGCAGACGTACATGCGGACGCGTGCCGGATCGATCGGCTGGAAGGTCTCCTTGCGCCGCGAGAGCGTATTATAAAGCGTCAGCGACACGCGTTGTCTCCTCATGCTCCGGCGGGGCCCGCCCGGTCATTCCATGCCAAAGCCGCAATCGTTCCGCGCTTTGCCCGTGCCATAGCCGATCAGGCCACGTGCACAGGTTTCCGCTCCGTCTGGCGGGGCGTTTCTCTGTCTTGTCATGAGGCAAAGAACGGGGCCGCGCGCCAGCCGGTGTGGACTAGCTCGAAATAATAATGCCGCAGCAGATGGCGACGGCAATGTTCAACGGCGTGGTTCTCATGGCGGGTGTTATGCTTGGACGTATCGGTGCCGTCAAGCGGCGGCCTTGGCGCGGGTTTGCGTCGAAAAACCAAGGGAAAGGGCGACACGCCGCATTTCTCCCGCATTGACCCCCTAGGGTCTTTGCGGTTTTAGTTCAATCCCGGAACGGCCTTAGGCATTCGCGCCTCTTGCCGGAATGCGCTTTGGCATCTATGCGCTGGGTCACGTAGTTAAGTGAATGACATGGCCATGTCAGGGGCGTTGTGACCCTTGGTGATCGATGGGGTCGATGGAAGGTTCTAAAAACAGCGGACGCGGGCGCGCGCTTTTCGGCTTCGCGACCAAAGTCCACAAGCGCACAGCGTATGCTGCGCTGGCTGGCATTGTGCTCGCCGGTAGCGTGGCGGTGCCTGCTCTGGCGCAAAGCTGGTGGCCGTTCAACGACAATCAACCTCAGCAGCGGCAGGCGCCGGTTCCGCGTGAGCCCGTTTACCAGGATCCGGCCCAGCAGTCGCCACCTTCGCAAGCGCAGGGCAATTGGAGCGGCGGCGGCGGCGGGCGGAGCCCGATCTGTCTTCAGCTCGAGCAGCGCCTGGTCCAGGAAGGCCAGCGCGGCAGCGATTCCCGCAATCTCATTCCGATGGTCGAGAACGAGCTTCGGCAGACCGAGCAGACTTATCGCGGCCACAAGCAGCAGCTCGATCGCAGCGACTGCTACGAGTATTTTCTGTTCTCCAAGACACTGAGGCGCACGCGGCGGTGCGTGGATCTCGCCAACCAGGCGGACGCGACGCGGCAGCGGATCGAGGATCTGGAAGTGCAGCTTCAGCAGCTGCAGGGATCGTCCGGCCGGTCCTATCAGGACGAAATCGTGCGCGAGCTTGCGCGCAACAATTGCGGCGCGAACTACCAGCAGCAGGCCCGCCGGCAAAGCGGCGGCGGCTTGTCGGCGTTCTGGGAAGATGAAGAGAGCAGCACCGGCGGGAGCGGATCGAGCTTCGGATCCCTGCCTTATGCAACTTATCGGACCGTCTGCGTCCGGCTCTGCGACGGCTACTATTTTCCGGTGAGCTTCTCGACGCTGCCGAACCATTTCCAGCGCGACGAAGAAGTGTGCCAGTCGAAGTGCGCGGCACCGGCCGAGCTTTATTACCATCAGAACCCGGGCGCGGGGATGGAGCAGGCGGTGGCCGCTCGCAGCAACGTGCAATACACGCAGCTCAAGACCGCCTTCCGCTATCGCAAGGAATACGTGCAGGGATGCTCCTGCAAGATGGCGGAGTATACACCGCCTCCCGGTTCGCCCGTGCCGGGTGCTGCTAACGATGCCGGCGGGTGGGTCTCGCAAAGCCCGACGGGGGCGAACCCGGCCGCGCAGCCGCCGCCGGCTCAAGCCCCGCAAGGCGGCGGAGAAACGCTGCCGTGGTCGACGACGCCGCAGTAAGGCGTTCCTAATCAACCGAAATTCTCGTGGCTTTGCCTGGGCGTCGTGCCCGGGCTATCCGCGTTTTCCCAACAGGCGGGTTTCGGCGCGGCTGCGGCCGATCAGCGGCAGGAGGGCCTTCAGCTCAGGCCCCGCCTCGCGCCCGGTGAGCGCCAAGCGCAAGGGATGAAACAGGGCCCGTCCCTTGAGGCCGGTTTCGGCGGACACCTTTGCCGTCAGCGCCCCCCAAGTGGTTGCGTCCCAAGGTTCGGGAGGCAGAAGCCCGGCGGCCTTGGTGGTCAGATCGACGTTTTCGATCACCGGGTCGATTTCGCCCGAGACGACGGTCCACCAATCCCGCGCATCGCCGACCAAAGTGATGTTGCCACGCACGGCGTCCCAGAACGCAGCGCCGCCCGAGATGCCCATTGGCTGCATCCGCTCGGCGACCGCTTCATAAGGGGTCTTGTGGAGCAGCTTGGCGTTGAGCGATTTCAGCTCCTCGACGTCGAAACGGCCGGGCGCGGTCGAGATCTTGCCGAGGTCGAACAGAGCCGCCAGCTCTTCGAGCTTGGCGTGGGGTTCGATGGCATCCGATGTGCCGACGAGTGCCGCATGGCTCAGGATTGCCATCGGTTCGAGGCCGTCGCTGCGGAATGTCTCGATGGAAAGCGTGCCGAGACGCTTCGACAGCGCGTGGCCGTCGGCGCCGATCAACAGGCTGTGGTGGGCCAATGCGGGCGGGACGGCGCCGAGGGCTTCGAAGATCGAGATCTGGACGCCCGAGTTGGTGACGTGATCCTCGCCGCGCACGATATGGGTGATGGCGAAATCGATGTCGTCAACAACGCTCGTGAATGTATAGAGCGGCGTGCCGTCCTCGCGGATCAGCACGGGATCGGACAGGGAGCCGATGTCGACGGTCTGATCGCCGCGAATGAGATCGTTCCACGAAACGATGGTGGGGAGTGGGGCGAGGCCGCTCTCGGCGCTGGTGTTGTCCAGGCGAAAGCGCCAGTGCGGCCGGCGGCCTTCGGCTTCGAGCTTGTGCTTGTCCGCATCCGTCAGCTTGAGGCCGGCGCGATCGTAAATCGGCGGCATCCCGCGGCCGAGCTGGCGTTTTCTTTTGCGGTCGAGCTCGTCCTCGGTTTCGTAACAGGGATAGAGACGGCCCTTCGATTTCAGCTCTTCGGCGGCTTCGGCGTAGCGGGCCATCCGGTCCGACTGACGCTCCTCGCGCTGCCATTCGAAGCCGAGCCAGCGCAAATCCGTCCGGATGCCTTCCGCGAAAGCCTCGGTCGAGCGCTCGCGATCGGTGTCGTCCAGGCGCAGCATGAAGGTGCCGCCGGACCGACGCGCGAGAAGGTAGTTCAGCACTGCGGTTCGGATATTGCCGATGTGTAGCCGGCCGGTGGGGCTCGGGGCGAAGCGGACGGTGGGTTTCATGGTGCGGGCGGTCTCGGCGTGCTGGCGCGGCGCTGGGCGCGATGGCGATCCGGTGACGATCGGATTCGGCGCCACCCTATCGCCCGCAAGACCGAGAACTCAAGCCCTGGCGGTCGTGGGGGCTAGGCGCCGACGAGGGTCGGCCCGGCGCGCCAGGGAGCCAGGAGGCAAGCGCGGCAATTGGGTCACACTGGGGGCGCACTCGGGCGGGCGCGTTCAATCGGGGACACATCTTAGGTGATTGGTAAGACTAGTTACCTACGTTCAGAGCCAGTGAAAGTGCTCGGGGCGGGGAAGTCGGATGCGCGTGGTCAAGTCTGTTCCAGTTGAGGATTTCGAGTTTCGCGGCAGCATCAAGGACAGTGACGTTACCCGGATGATCAGGGCTTTTGCCGAGGATCCGCACGTCCATGAGAACGAGGCGGAGGCGCTGCTTCGTCTCAACCGGACCTGCCCGATCCAGGCACCGACGTGGAGCGGCTTCCTGGTCGAGGTCATCGCCGACTATATCCTGAACCAGAGCGGCCCGGAGGGGTACATCACCTCCGAGAAGAGCCGCTGGCTCATCGGCAAGCTCGCGACCGACGGATGGATCGCCAACCGGGCCGAGTTCGATCTTCTGGTCAGCATTCTCGGAAAAGCCCGCTGGTTCCCGTTGAGCCTGGCGACCTTCGCGCTCGATCAAGTGGCCGGCGCCGTCATTCATGGCTACGGGCCGCTCAGAAACGGCCAGGGCTACGGCCAGCTCGGCGCGGTGCCCGGCTCGATCGGCGACGGCGAAATCGCGCTTCTCCGGACCATTCTCAATGCGTTTGGCGGCGACAGCGCGTTGCCGCTGACGCGGGCCGAGATGGAAATTCTGATCGGCGTAAACAAAGCGATCGCAGGCCGGCAGGTTCCGGCCGCCTGGACGGATCTTTTCGCCAAGGCGATCGCGAACATGATCCTTTCCGAGCATGGCTATTCGGTTCCGCCGCGCTCCGTCGCGCTTCGGACGCGCGTTGCCGCCGAACCGCCGGCGACTCTCGACGAGCAGGTGGCGCTTTCGCTGGGCACCCTGCGCTTCGACTACCATCGCCAATCGGTCGAGGAGAGGGCGCTTGCCCGTCTCGAACGGCAGCGGATCGAGATCGTGACCGGGGAATCGATCGTGACCGAGGATGCGGGCTGGTTCTCCGACCTCGTCTTCTCGCGGCTCTCGCGTGCACCCATCGAAGCCGCCGTTATGGATCATCTCAGCCGGGAATGCCTGATCGGCGAAGACTGGGAGATCCAGAGGGTGGTCGCCCGCGGGGGCTGGGCAGCCTAAGCTCCGTTGAGGCGTTTACCGTTTCCGGAAGCGTGCCGCGGTGAGGCAATGCCCGCGGCCATAATGCCGCGTGCGGGGCAGCCCGGCCGAAATCCCGACTAAAATCTGTCATGCCTACCCTGCCGGCCGCTATTTATCGCGGTTTACGGGCTCGCCGGGTTTAGTCTAGAAGAGCCGTATCGACCTTCCTCTCCCGACATTCATGACACTCTTTCGAGATTCAAAAGGGCGCCAAGGGCTAATGTTCAAAAAAATCCTCATTGCCAACCGCGGCGAGATCGCTTGCCGCGTGATCAAGACCGCGCGCAAGATGGGCATCAAGACCGTGGCGGTCTATTCCGACGCCGATAGAGAGGCGCTTCATGTCGAGATGGCCGACGAGGCGGTGCATCTCGGACCGCCGCCAGCCGCCCAGTCGTATCTGATCATCGAAAAGATCGTCGAGGCCTGCAAGCAGACCGGCGCCGAGGCTGTCCATCCCGGATACGGCTTCCTCTCGGAGCGCGAGGCGTTTCCGATCGCCCTCGAGAAGGCGGGCATCGTGTTCATCGGCCCCAATCCCAAGGCGATCGCCGCCATGGGCGACAAGATCGAAAGCAAGAAGGCGGCCGCCAAGGCCAAGGTGTCGACCGTCCCCGGCTACATGGGCGAGATTTCCGATACCGCGCACGCCATCAAGATCGCCGAGGAGATCGGCTACCCGGTCATGATGAAGGCCTCCGCAGGCGGCGGCGGCAAGGGTATGCGTATCGCCTTCAACCGCAAGGAAGTCGAGGAAGGCTTCCCGCTGGCGCGCTCCGAGGCCAAGGCCTCGTTCGGCGACGACCGCATGTTCATCGAGAAGTTCATCGTCGATCCGCGCCATATCGAGATTCAGCTGATCGGCGACAAGCACGGCAACGTGATCTACCTCGGCGAGCGCGAGTGCTCGATCCAGCGCCGTAACCAGAAGGTCATCGAAGAGGCACCCTCGCCGCTTCTCGACGAGAAGACGCGCCGTGCCATGGGTGAGCAGGCGGTCGCGCTGGCGAAGGCCGTGGGTTACGATTCGGCCGGCACCGTCGAATTCGTGGCCGGGCAGGACAAGAGCTTCTTCTTCCTCGAGATGAATACGCGTCTCCAGGTCGAGCATCCGGTGACGGAGCTGATCACCGGCGTCGACCTCGTCGAAATGATGATCCGCTCGGCGGCCGGCGAAAAGCTGCCGCTCAAGCAGGCGGACGTGAAGCTCAACGGCTGGGCGGTGGAAAGCCGCGTCTATGCCGAGGATCCGTTCCGCAACTTCCTGCCCTCGATCGGGCGCCTCGTTAAGTATCGTCCGCCCGCCGAAGGCTCGAAGGATGGCCTGACGGTGCGCAACGACACCGGCGTCTACGAAGGCGGCGAGATCTCGATGTATTACGATCCGATGATCGCCAAGCTCGTGACGCACGGGCCGACGCGGATCGCGGCGATCGACGCGCAGGCGGAGGCGCTCGACGCCTTCTATATCGATGGCATCCAGCATAACGTGCCGTTCGTGACTGCGCTGATGCAGCATCCGCGCTGGCGCGACGGGCGCCTCTCGACCGGTTTCATCGCCGAGGAGTACCCGGAGGGCTTCAAGCCGCGCAAGGCGGAGGGCGAGGAGCGTGACGTGCTCGCGGCCGTCGCGGCGGCTATCGATCATCTTCACAACATCCGCCGCCGCGAGATCAGCCACCAGATGACGAACGGCGCGGTGACGTTCGCCAAGCGCCGCGTGGTCGAAATCGGCGGCGAGCGGCAGACGATCGAGGTCTCGGGATCAGACGGCAAGCTTCTGCATGTGAGCTTCATCGGCGCCGGTGATGCGGCGGAGAAGACGCTGACGGTCAGCTCGGCGTGGGCAGCCGGTGAACCGGTCTGGCGCGGCGAGGTCGGCGGCAAGACGGTGGTGGTGCAGGTTCGCCCGATCCTGAACGGGGCGACGCTCTCCTATCGCGGCATCCAGAGCCCGGTTTACGTTTACACCGAGAAGGAAGCCGCATTGGTGGCGCTGATGCCGGTCAAGGCGGCCGCGGATATGTCGAAGTTCCTGCTCTGCCCGATGCCGGGCCTGGTCAAGGCGATCAATACCGCCGAAGGACAAGAGGTGAAGGCCGGGGATGCGCTGGCGATCGTCGAGGCCATGAAGATGGAGAACATCCTTCGGGCCGAGCGCGACGGGGTCGTGAAGAAGGTCAACGCAAAGCCGGGCGACAGCCTTGCTGTGGACGCGGTGATCCTCGAATTCGCTTAAGGCCTGGCGCGAGAAGCGCGCGATTAGCACGATGAGATCATTCGACGCCCCCCTCTCCTTGCCGGAGAGGGGGGCGTCGTTCATTTTGGGCAGCGAGCAGGGGTGAAGGCTGTGCGGACGGAGCGTGTCAGGATCGAGGGGCGTGTCCAGGGCGTCGGCTATCGGGCCTGGACGCGGCGAACCGCGTTGTCGCTCGGGCTCACGGGCTGGGTGCGCAATCGTCGTGACGGATCGGTCGAAGCGGTTTTTCAGGGGCCGGCCGAAGCCGTGGACGCAATGATCGGGCGCTGCCGGCAGGGTCCGGAGATGGCTGAGGTCTCTCGGGTGCTGTTGCTCGCGGCGGAGGCCGGCACGTTCACCGGCTTCGAGCAGCGCGAGACGGCGTAACCCCAGTTCGAACCTGCGGGGTGGTGCTTTAGCCCAAGCGGGCGGCGGCGCTGCGCAGGCCGTGAATGATCAGCTCGTAAGTGTCTTCGTCGCGGGCTTCCGGATAGACCATGTAGACCGGATAGACGAAACGGCGCGCGCGCTTCGGCTGGCGCAGGCGGCCGCGTGCCAGGTGATGCTTGACGATGCGTGACGGGAAGTAACCGGAGGCCTCGTTGGCAAGCAGATATTCGATGCTGACCGATCCGAGGTCGAGATGCAGGCCCGGGTTGGTGAGTTCCGGGTAGGCGGCGGCGTGATCCTGCTGGAAGTCCGGTCCCCAATCCACGAAGACGTAATCACTGGCGCCCGCTCTGCGGCTCGTCTGCTTGGCACTGGTCACCAGCACGAACTCTTCGTCGAACAGATGCTCGACGACGTGCCCGGGCGGCTGAATGGGCCGGTACATGACCGCGAGATCGAGCGTTCCCTCGATCAGGCGCTGGGTGAGGGTCGTGGATGGTGCCGAGATGGCGGAAACGGCGATATCGGGGGTCTCCGTGCGAAGCCGCGCGACCCATTTCAACAGGAAACCTTGCCACAATCCGATGGTGGCGCCGATCGCGAGGTGATCGCGGTGCTGATCGGAAAGGCTGACTTCGAGCTGGGCCCGCTGCCATACGCGCACGAGCGCGAGGGCGTGCTTTCTGAACTGCTCGCCAGCCGCGGTTAGGTCCGCGCCCGACTTCGAACGCTCGAAAAGCGGGCGCCCCAGGAGATCCTCGAGCACCTTAATACGGGCTGAAACTGTGGATTGGGTGATGTTGAGCTTCACTGCAGCTTCGATGAAGCTGCCGGTCTCGATGACCATCAGAAACGTACGCGCGAGATTGATATCCATGTGCCGCTCGCATCACGCAGAGACGCTTTCGAGCTATCTATCGAAATCTTCGATATCAGTCACCGGAAATTTCCGTTTGAAGCTCGGATTGATTCTGACCACATTGACGCTCGGCCCGTCGTGAGTCGGGTCAGATTCGGCTCAGCCCACGCTGGGCGTTCAATGGAAGGACTAACGAAGATGGCTAAAGCTGCTAAGAAGCCCGCCGCGAAGAAAGCTGCTGCAAAGAAGCCCGCTGCGAAGAAGAAGAAGTAAAGAGTTTCTGCCACGTGGTCTCGGAGTTGGTTGTGTCATCTGATCGCGTCGTTCCGGGGTTCCTGATCGCTCTGCTTCTGTCCACCTCAGCCGCTCAGGCGGCTTCGATCACAAATCGAGATGCCAGGGACCAAACGGTCACCGTCATCGAGGGAAGTTCCCAAAAAGACCATATTCTCAAGCCGAATGCGGTTCTTGATGGGATTTGTCAGAAGGGGTGCTTGATCCGGCTCGGCGCCAGTCGAGAAGACCCGTTCGAGCTTGAGGGCTCGGAAATTACGTCGATCGAGGATGGCCAGCTCTACGACGATGAGGTGGGGGTGCCGTCAGAACCTGCGTTAGGTAATGACGCCCAGCCTTCTCGGCCCAACTCGCGTCCGTAGAAGAGACCCGTTGTAGTGAATAGAGGCCCGGTCCCGCTTGTTGCGGGGCCGGGTTTTCTTTTGGGCAGGATGCGATGGGCCCGGCGTTCCATTTCGATACGTTTTACGGCTTCGAAATCAGGTTCCCGATGGGGCGGCGGCTTCGTGTGTCGGTCCGAAATGGCGTTCGAAGGATTGCCTGAGGGACATATCCACATCTTTCATCACGGTGGTGCGGCCGAGATCGCCGAGGCTCGTGACGCCGTGATCGGAAATTCCGCACGGGACGATGCCGTCATAGTGGGAGAGGTCGGGAGCGACGTTGAGGCTGATGCCGTGATAGCTCACGCCGCGGCTGATGCGGATGCCGATGGCGGCGATCTTCTTCTCTGAGGCTGCCTGTTCGGACGCGCCGTTCGTCACAACCCAGACGCCGACCCGGCCCGGGCGGACCTCTCCCACGATCCCGAGCGAGGCGAGGCTGTCGATGATCCAGCGCTCCAACGTTGCGACGAAGGCGCGGACATCGGTGCCGAACCTCTGCTGAACATCCAGCATCACATAGGCGATGCGTTGGCCGGGGCCATGGTAGGTGTATTGCCCCCCGCGTCCGGTGGTGAAGACAGGTAGGCGGTTCGGATCTCTGAGGTCGGGTGCGCGGGCACTGGTGCCGGCCGTGTAGAGGGAGCGATGCTCCACGAGCCAGATCGCCTCGGAGGCTTGCCGCTGGCGGACCTGGGCAGCGCGCTCTTCCATCGTGGAGACCGCAAACGGGTAGTCGGTGAGCCCGGGACTCACCATCCACGCGACAGGGCTTCTATCGAAATCCATCATGGATGACGCTCTTGCATTCTGGCTTGCCGTGATGGTCCGCCGTTGCGGACCATGCAGGTTTCTCAATGTCTATTCGGAAACGCGGCCAAAGACTGCGAACGTTTCCTCGATTGCATATATAGAGTGCGAATAGGCGGTCCGAAGCGCGATGTCGTCTGCTGCGACGATCGTCTATCGGAAATGGGGCCGAGGTCGTGTCTGGCCCCGATGCCGCACCGGGTGCGCCGCGGTCTCCGGAACCAGGCCTGCTGCTTGGTGTTTCGGGCGTTTCGCGATTTTACAGGCGGCCCCGTTCATTCGGCTTTCCGGCCCCTTCGGGGCGGCCGTCGTTTCGGGCTTGCCTTCGCGGTCGCCCTCTGTTAGTTCCGCGGGCTCCCAGAGCGCTGATGTGCTCCGGGAAATTGGCTGAGCGCCTGTTCTGTTCCTTGTGCGAGCTTTCCTGCCGCATCCTGAATGGTAAGGCACTCAGGTGCCCCTTGTTCAGCCGACGCGGGTTGGCTATATGGGGCGCTTCAAAGCCGTGATGCGGTCGTGGCGGAATTGGTAGACGCACTACCTTGAGGTGGTAGCGGGGCAACCCGTGGAAGTTCGAGTCTTCTCGACCGCACCATAGAGCTTTTGGAGCTTGAGACACCCGGCTTGCCGGGTGTTTGCTTTTGTAGACCTACTTCCGGGGATTGCTTGGCGTTCCGGATTGGCCGGTCGCCTGCGCGGGGTCTTTTTCGACGGAGCGGCTGCCGGCGGGCAAGGTGGCCGAGAAGGCCCCTCTCAGCTCCCTCCCCCTTTCTGCTTCCGGCGGGCGGTAACTTCCTCTTTACCTTCGCCGCGCAAATCGTAGGCGCGTCAACTATTCCTAGATCGGCCGGTCCCTAAGCTCGCGGAGCCCATTACTCCGCCGGCCGGACTTTCCATGCGTAGCATCACCCCTTCCCTTCCCATAGTTCGCGCCAAGCTGGCGCGTTTCTTCCGCGAATTCCGTCGTGACAGCGACGGGACGACCGCGGTCGAGTTCGGTCTCGTCTCGGTTCCGTTCGTCGTGGTGGTCCTCGCGATGATGACTGTCGGCATTCATTACCTGACCTCCCATTCGCTGCAACGGGGGGTGTTGGATGCTGCGCGTCAGTTAAGAACGGGCGAGGCGCAGAAGGCAGGGCTCGATCTCGACGATTTCCGTCAGCTGGTCTGCGATGCAGCCGGCACCTTCATCTCGTGCGACAAGCATCTGGTCATCCATATCAAGAGCAACGCCAAGTTCGCTGGGCTCGCGCCTGCGACGAGCTGCGTGACAGACGGCAAGTTGACCCCTTCCGCGGGGGCCGGAACGGATGCCGTCAGCTCGCGGTCCGGCGAGGAGAGCACGGCGGTGCAAGTTACGGCCTGCTACGAATGGGAGATGGGATCGGCTTTCTGGCAGACGATCTGGAATCTCATCTCACCCACTCCGATTGTGCAGGGAAAAACCGTTCTTTCCGCGACGACCGCATTCCGGTCTGAGCCCTACAGATGAGTGATCGGATAGGTATCATGACCAGCCGCCAGAGTGTTGAAGCGGGAGCGTGTGCTATGCCGATCGCGTTGACGAAGTGGGCGATCGCGCGAGCGGGGCGCGCAATGCGTAAGTTCGGAGCCGACATCCGGGGGATCGCGGCCGTCGAATTCGGCTTCATTGCGCCGATCATGCTGCTGTTCCTGATCGGGACGATCGAATTGACCCGTGCGGTCGCGATCGATCAGCGGTTCGATCATTTGACCAGCACGATTGCCGATCTCGTCGCGCGCGAGGACAAGCTCACCGCGGACGACGTGAAGGCTATCTACGGCATCGCGGGCGAGATGATGAGCCCGTACGATACCAAAGATCTCAAAATTTCGATCATTCCGGTGATGTCGAGCGCGTCAAACGCGGAAAATACCCGCGTCTATCCCGCGACGACCAATCGTCCGTCTTTCAACGGTGGCGCACAGCCGGCGCGCTGCCAAGCCTATTCGCTCACCAAAGGTGTTCTCAGCAAGAACGAGAGCGTGGTGGTCGTGGAGGCGACCTACAAATTCAAACCGATGTTCGCCGGATATTTGATGAACACGAGCGATTGGACGAGCAAGGCGTTCGCGAAACCCCGAAAGGGGCTTTGCGTCGTGTTCGACGACAACTGCTTAAGTTCGTGCTTCTCCTGATTAATTTTCAATCTGCAGCTTTTTGCCGTATGCGTCCGGTGTGCAGATGAAATGAATGAGAGCTCATTGTTGAAGTCGTGGGCGATCTTCAGTATGCTCAGTCCAGCAACTAATTACACCAAGCGAATTGACGGGCCGTGTTGGAGCGTTTCACCGTCCTTACAGTTGGGCTTCGTTGGGTGATTTGCAGACATGAGCCGTTCTGAACGCCTGTCGCTGAATAGTGCTACGAAATCGTACTGCCTGACCTAGATCAGCTCTCTAGAGAAAGCTCTGGAGACGTCATGTTTGTTACGGTCTCGACGTTCGATTTATGGTGAGATCGGACCATCCTGGTTCGCATGTTCTAATTTCTGTTTGTTTGATTGATTGTGTTTCAGATCTCTTGTCTTTGGTTTGGCCCGTTCCAATTTCTCGGTCAGGGTCCGATGTTGGCCTCGGGCCGCGGTAGCCAGAATCGAAGTCACTTGAACATAAGGCGCCAGATCGCAACGGCGCCCTGAATGTGAAGTTTCGAGCGAGGGGACAACCCATGGGCCGTCGATCGCTTCATACCGCAGAAGAGCTACGAGAGCTGATTATCGGAGCTTCTACCGAATTGATCCAGCAGGCTGGGCTTGGCGGGCTTTCCGCTCGCGAAATCGCCCGGCGCATCAATTATTCGCCGGGGACGCTCTATAATTCCTTCGAGAACCTCGACGATCTGGTGCTTACGATCGAGGGCAGGCTGCTCGACGATCTGCTGCACGACCTCACCAGCGTTCCGCGCGGAGGAAATCCGCGCGAGCGCGTTCACAAGCTTGCAAACTGCTACCTCGCCTTTGCGGCGCAGAATCCGAAGCTCTGGAATCTGCTGTTCGAGCATCATATCCCGGCTTCACGCGTTGTTCCCGATTGGTACCGGCAAAAGCTCGAGGCGCTGATGGGCGAGGTCGAGGGCACTCTCTTGCCTCTGTCGGAAGGTCGCGACGCCGAGGATGTCCGCCGGGCGGCTCGGGTGCTCTGGGCGGGTGTTCATGGCATCGCGTCGCTTTCCGCCGCAGACAAGCTCTCGATTATCGCTGCGGACGACGCGAGCGTTCTCATGAACGATCTCGTGCGGAATTATCTCGTCGGCTACGAAGCGCAAAGAGCGATGGCCACTTGAGCCCGCTGCTTTTTCCATTCGGCTCGTGCGCGGTCGGTTTCGTTCAGGAAATCGGGGTACGGCGGTCCGCGTTTTCTTCATAAGAAAACGACTTCACCTTGTCCGCTGTTTTGAACTTCAATGGTTTGGATATTGCGATCTTTTTCGGTCCCGCTTGAGGGCGGGGCCGAAGATGCGCTTCTACGAGGGAGAACTCGCTGCAGCTCGCGAGCCGTCGCTTCAGGGAGAAGCCGCCGGCGGCGCTGCGGAATTGTTCGGAGCCTCTTTCGTAATTGCGCCGGTCGTAATGTCCTGCGGAGCGGGTGACGGCGTGCGGGCGATCAGGCTCGGCACTTTGACAAGTCCAAACCAGCTCTCCTTCGGAAGCATACGCTCATTGAGGCCCGCCCACATGTCGCGCGAAGACAGGCCGGTCAGGAACACGTTGGGAGATGGCGCAAGCCAGATTGCGAGACCGAGGGCGGCGGCCATTCCGGCCGTGGCATAGGGGTGGCGGCGGTCGAAGAGCTTGAGAGCAGTTCCGAATGATGACTTCAGCCGCTTGTCCTCGATATCGACGGAATAGATCTCATCGAGCGTGAGGTGGACCAGAAACCCGACGAACATGAATCCTGCCGCGAGCCACGCGACGCCCTCGTGGCGATCCAGAACGTTGGCGAAGACGACGGCCGTCGCGGCAGCCGAGAAAAGACCGGCAAGGATAGAGTGCCAGATCCCGCGATGAACGGAGACATTGTGGAAGATGTTGCGGAGGCCGTAGCGCACCAGCAGCAAGGTGCCGAGCCAGAGCATCCATAGCTCCACGATGGACAGGCGATCCGCGGCGGAGAACAGCACGGAGAACGAGAAGAAAATCGCGAGCCCGCCGAACATGGCTCGGCTGGGCCGGCTTTCCTTGAGGTCGATATCCGGCAGCACCGAGCCCAGCACGCCTGCAAGCGTGATGGGAATCAGATTTTCGGGTGCGATGACGTTGGCGGCGAGCGTCAGGGTGGCCAGTGAGCCGGAGACAAGCGTGCCGACTGCGATATGCGTCGTGAAATTTGCCATGGCGAAGTGCTCCCCGATGCGAAGCCGTGCGCCAGTGCCGCAAACCAGTTGGCGCTACGGGTCTCTTTCGGAGCAGATTCTGCTTCGTCGTTGGAGCTTTCAGGATGCAAACGATGTGGATAAAGCCATGTATTCCGGGCGGCCTGGGGCGTGTGCGACACGATCTCTCGTTGGGGTGGCGCTTTGGGCTCTCATCTGGCAAGTAGGGCCGGAAGCGGCTGAGGACGGCGATCGAGTCCGATAGGACCGCGTTCCGCCTCCGGTCTTTGAAGACGAGCGAGGAGTTTTTTTGGCCAGAAGTCCCGTGTGATGGGGGCCGGCATTTTCAGATCGCCTATTGGTTTCACGAATTTGGATGATGGCTGCTCCGATGACTGACGCTCGCGTCACCCGAACGCTGCATTTGATCGCCGTGGGCAGCATTGCCGTGGCGTTTGCGGTTCTCGGGCTCAAGTATGCCGCCTATCTGGTGACCGGTAGCGTGGCGCTCTATTCGGATGCGCTCGAAAGCATCGTGAACCTCGTGGCGGCGGGCGCGGCGCTGCTCGCCATCAATGTCAGTGCGCGACCGGCGGACAAAAATCATCAATTCGGCCACCACAAAGCCGAGTATCTCTCCGCCGTGCTGGAAGGCGCGCTGATCGTCGTGGCGGCGCTGTTGATCATTCGCGAAGCCTACGATGCCCTTCTCAAGCCTCGCGAGCTCTCCGAGTTCGGGTTCGGGATGCTGCTCAGCCTCCTCGCGACGGCTTTGAACGGGGCCTGGTCCGCTTTTCTCATCAATCGCGGCCGCGCGTTCCGCTCGCCTGCGCTCGTTGCCGACGGTTGGCACCTGCTGTCCGACGTGCTGACCTCGGTGGGTGTCGTTTTAGGGCTCGTCCTGGGCTGGGCTACCGGATTTAACATCCTCGATCCGCTGATCGCGATTGGGGTTGCCTGCTACATTCTCTGGAGCGGATCGAAGATCGCGATGGCGTCGATCAGCGGGCTTCTCGACGAAGCGGCGGACAGCGATATCCAGGCGCGTATCCGGGATGCGATCAAGCGGAGCGGGGATGGTGCGCTCGAAGCGCACGACGTGCGGACCCGGCAGGCGGGGCGCGCGCTCTTCATCGAGTTTCACCTGGTGGTGCCGGGGACCATGACCGTGAACGCAGCTCACGACATCTGCGACCGGCTCGAAGCCGCACTCGAGGCCGAAATCGAGGGCTCCGAAGTCGTCATTCATGTCGAGCCTGAGTATAAGGCCAAAAAGCACTCCAAGAGCGCGATCCGGCTCTAAGAGAGGCCCTGTTCCCCCGGGAACAGCTTCCGGCGGCAAGACCGTGTTTGCTAGAAATTGTGTCAATCCATCGGGACGTTCGTTCGTCGCTTTGGAGGCGATCAGCCGTCTGCTATAATGGTAGACGTAGGTCACGCCGCTTCGTTTGGGGCCGACCGAAGGGCAAGCTTGAAAGAGCGCGCCTCAGTCCTGCGTGGCCCCCCAAGGATAGTTGGCTGTCATGAAATTTCCTTCGGCATTCTTTGCAATTTGCGGGCTGCTGGCCTCCGGGTCGGTGGTGGCTGCGGCGCCCCAGCAACCTGTCGGGTCCGCGCTCATCGTGGTCAATCTGGTCACCGCGGAGTTCAACCGCGACACACGCACGTTGCAGCAAGGCGACCGGGTGCATCAGGACGAGACCATCGAAGTCGGGCTGGACGGCTCGAGCGAACTCAAGCTCGACGACGAGACAAAGCTGGCGCTTGGGCCTGGCTCGCACCTGACGCTCGATAAGTTCGTTTACGATCCGGCCAAGGCAAAGGGCTCGATCGTTCTGGATCTCGTGAAAGGTACGTTCCGGTTCATGACGGGCGTCGCCGAGAAGCCGACCTACGTGATCAAGACGCCGGCGGCGGCGATCACGGTGCGCGGCACGATCTTCGACGTCTTTGTGCAGGAGGATGGGCTATCGTGGCTGCTGCTGCACGAGGGTGCGGTCGAGATCTGCAACCAGCGCGGGAAGTGCCGTATCCACGATGAGCCGGGCAAGCTAATCCGCATCGGCGGTGACGGCGACGTCGGATCGCCGGTCAAATGGGCTTCGCTACAGGGGAAAGATTCGGTTCCGTTCGACACCGCGTTTCCGTTCGTCGCGAAATCGCCGGGCATCGACCCCACGCCGGTTTTCACGCGTGATGCGATCCTGCTCGGTACATATCCGGACAAGCCGAAGCGCAAGACAGAGACCACGAAACCAACCAAGCGCGCCGAGAAGGCCAAGCCGACCGAGACGAAGACGAAACCGAAGAAGACGCGCACGGCCAAGTCTCGCAACTCAGATGACGAGAACATCGTCACGGGTATGGATATCGCGATCGGCATCGGCGGCGGTCTCATGAAACGGGGCGGTGGCGGATACAAAGGCCCGCGTGGTGGTAGCGACATGCCGAACCGTGGCGGCAGCGGCCGGATGCCCAGGTAGTGGAGGGTCCCTCAGGTTTTGAGGGAGGCCGCGTAGGCGTCGAACATCGCGTCGAGCGGCAACGGTGACGCGGCCTTGGCCAGAGCGCGGCAGGCGGCGATTTCAGCGGTGGCTGTTGCCGCGTCTGCGCGCACCAAAGCGTCGCGGAGGGTGGCATAGCGGGCAGCTAGCGTTCTGAAGCCCTCGGATTTCGCTAGCTGTTCGTCGCCGACGAGTGCGAATAGCTGCTCGGCGCGTTCCTTGCCGCGCAAGCGCGCGGCGGTTGCGATCTCCAGGAAAGCAAATGCGGGGGCTTCGCGGGCTGTCTCGGCGCCAACGATGATGGGAGCGCCGTAGATCTTGGTCGCGTCTTCGATGCGCGATGCGACGTTCACGGCATCGCCCAGCACAGAGTAGTCGAAGCGCTGGGGCGAGCCGACGTTGCCGACGCAGCAAGGGCCGGTGTTGAGGCCGATGCCGATGCGGATCGGTTGCGCGGGTTCGCCGGCGGCGGCCTTGCGGGCCGCTTCCTCACGGTTCAAGCGTTCCATGCGGGTTTGCATCGTGAGTGCGGCGCGGCAGGCGTTGGCGGCGTGAGTCTGATCAGGAACGGGTGCGTTCCAGAACGCCATCACCGCATCGCCCATGAATTTGTCGATGGTGCCACGGTGTTCGAGAATGATCTCGGACAGCGGCGTGAACAGGCGATTGACGAAGCGGATCAGCGTCTCGGCGTCCATGCCTTCGGAGAGGCGTGAGAAGCCGCGCACGTCGGCGAACAGCAGCGTAACGGCGCGGGTTTCGCCGCCAAGCTTAAGGCGGGACGGATCGGCGGCCAGCTCTTCGACCAGCGGGGTTGAGACATAGTGGCCGAAGGCGCGCCGCACGCGGGCGCGATCGGTTTCGGTGCGCACGAACGACAACAACGAGCCCGCGAGATAGACGGCCAGGATCGAGAGCGCGGGATATACGGGGTCGAACAGCAGGCCCGCCTGCGAGAAAGCGAGCCAGGAGCCCATGCCGATGACGGTGATGGCCGCGGTACCGATGGCGGCGGCGGTAATCGGGCCGGATCGCCGGATCAGGGCTGCGACGAGCGCGCCGACAGCGAGGAGCAAGGCGATCTCGGCCCCGGTCGCCAGCGGGGGGCGTGAAACGTGGGCGCCGGACAGCATCTGCTCGATGGCCTGGGCGTGGATCTCGACACCCGGAACCGAGGCTGCCAGGGGAGTTGCCCTGAGATCGAGCAAGCCGGTGGCGCTGGCGCCGATCAGTACGTGGCGGCCGGCGATCTCCTTCGGATCGAAGCTTCCATCGAGGATCGTGTGGGCCGAGATATAGCGGCGCGGATCGGGGCGCGCGAAGTTGAGCCAGAGTTGGCCATCGCCGCCGGTCGGCAGCACGATTTTTCCGACGCGTACGGTCTCGATGCCGGTCTGCTCGCCGAACGAAAGCACGCCGCTGCCGCCAGACGTGCGGACGAAAGCAGTGGTTTCGCCCATACCGGTGCGCAGGGCTTCGAGAGAGAGCGTCGGATAGAGCGTGCCGTGTAGGGTGATCAGAAGCGGGACATGGCGGACGATCTGGTCTGCGGCGGGCAACCAATTCACGGCGCCGAGGCCGGCTGCTGGCGCGGCGAGAACGGGTAACGGCTCGATGGCGTTCGGAAAGCGCGGAGCGAACAGCGTGGGGTCGTCGCCGGCGGTTGCGAAGCGGGCTTTCGGTGGATTGGGTGCGCGGGAAGTGGCTGCATCGCCGGCAACGCCGAGCACCACCGGGACCTTTGCCATCGCGCGCGCCAACAGATCATCGTTGGACGGAAGCGCGGCAAGCTCGGCCACGATGGGCGCAAGCTCGGTTCGGATTTGTGCTTGTCGCGCGAGGGCGGCTGGGGACAAGCGGTCAGGCTCGGCCAGGATCAAATCGATTGCGACTGTCTTGGCGCCGGCTTCTCCCAGCCGTTCGACGATGTTGGCAAGCTCCGAGCGTGGCCAGGGCCATTGGCCGATCTTGGCCAGCGAAGCCTCGTCGACGTCGACGATGCGGACGGGGAAGGCGGGATCGGCTTCGCGCGGTTTCAGGTTCAGGTAACTGTCGAAGATGGAGAGGCGCAGGCGGGCGACCGGGCTCGGATCGAGAATGCGGAGCGCGACCGCGAGCGCGAGCACAGCGGCGGTGACGATCAGGTGAAGGGATGGCCGGCGCAACAGGTTCATGGCTCGATCATACGAGATGGGATGGCTCTCTGGGCAAGAGCTCCCTTTTCCATACTTTGTCAGAAGCCGGCTGTCGTGGCTGTTCCCTAAATGACGACGGTGGCCTTCTGGCCCATGGCCGCCTGCACCGCCTTCAGGGGACGGGTGGCGCGCCAGACGTTCTCGACGCGGAACTGTTCGTGGCCGCCGCCGAAGATCGACAGCTTGGCGTCGATGTCACTGGTGCCAAAACCGAGGAAACCGAGAGACAGGATCTTGTGTGCGATCAGGTCGTCGCTGTAGCGGGCGAGGCGGATATGAAGGACGGACCAGGTTTTCGGCGCGCGTCCCATCGCCGAGCCGAAAAGCTGTACGCGCTCGACTTGCGTGCCGCGCACGCGCAGAAAGCTCATCCGGTCGATGATGAAGACGATCACGAACCAGACGATGAACAGGACCGACGAGACGAGCAGGTAGAAGGCCAGGTTCATGTGCAGAAGCAGGGCCGGAGGAGAATTCCAAAGGCCGGGAACATTCATGATGAAATAGGTTGCGGCCGCGGCTCCGCCAATCAAAGCCAGCAACAGGAGGGCGTTGACGCCGCGAGCGCGGACGCTGGTCGCGACAATCACGAGCAGGAGCAGCAGCGTGAACGACAGGCCGACCCAGGCATCGGGGTGAACGAGAATGGGCTTGGGGCTACCTGGAAGCATCAGCGGTACGCCCTGGGCGTAGGTCAATGCCGCGCAGACGAAGCCATAGGCCCAGACCGGCCACCAGAAGATGATCGCCGAATGTCCGTAGATGCGGATTTCCGTCGCGTTCTGCGTCGCGGGCGCTGTCGCCTGATCCGGCGTGGCCATGCGAAATCCCTCCCCCTCGTACTACGTGGGCGGACTGTCGCATCGGCTCGCGGCGGCTGTCAACGCGGGGCGCCGAGAATGACGAAGTGGTGAAGGGGCCGGCTACCGAGACCTATGCCTTGCCGGTCAATTGCCAGTGACTGTGCCCCAGAGGTCGTAGTCGTCGGCGCTGTCGACGTGGACTTTGACGATATCGCCAGGCTTTACGCCGCTTTCGCCGTTGAGGAAAACGCTGCCGTCGATCTCGGGTGCGTCCCATTTGGAGCGGCCGAGCGCGCCATCCTCGTCGACCTCGTCGATGATGACGTCGATGGTGGTGCCGACGCGGCTTGCCAGGATTTCCTGCGAAATTTCCTGCTGGGCGGCCATGAAGCGGTGCCAGCGCTCTTCTTTCACTTCATCCGGTACGGCGCCTTCGATGTCGTTGGCCTTGGCCCCAGACACTGCTTCATACTTGAAGCAACCGACGCGGTTGAGTTTGGCTTCGCGCAGCCAGTCGAGGAGGAACGAGAAATCTTCCTCAGTCTCGCCGGGGAAGCCGACGATGAAAGTGGAACGAACCGCGAGATCCGGGCAGACCTTCCGCCAGTTGGCAATTCGCTCGGCGGTCTTTTCCTGATGGGCCGGGCGGCGCATCGCTTTCAGAACCGCGGGCGAGGCGTGCTGGAAGGGAATGTCGAGATAGGGAAGGATCTTGCCTTCCGCCATCAGGGGGATGACGTCGTCTACGTGCGGGTAGGGATAGACGTAATGCATCCGAACCCAGGCGCCGAGCTCGCCCAACGCGCGGGAGAGATCCAGGAACTTCGCCTTCAGCGGCGCGCCCTTCCACTGGCTTTCGGCATATTTGATGTCGAGGCCGTAGGCGCTGGTATCCTGGCTGATGACGAGCAGTTCCTTGACGCCCGCCTTCACGAGGCGCTCGGCTTCCGTCATGACGTGATTGGCGGGGCGGCTCGCGAGGTCGCCGCGGATGCTCGGAATGATGCAGAACGAGCAGCGGTTGTTGCAGCCTTCGGAAATTTTCAGATACGCGTAATGGCGCGGCGTCAGCCGCAAGCCCTCGGGCGGCACGAGGTCGAGATAGGGATCGTGCAGCGGCGGCACCGCGTTATGGACGGCGGTCACGACCTGCTCGTACTGGTGGGGGCCGGTGACGGAGAGCACGCCGGGGTGGACCTCGCGGATGCGGCCTTCTTCAAGACCCATGCAACCCGTGACGATGACGCGGCCGTTCTCGGCGAGCGCTTCGCCGATGGCGTCGAGGCTTTCCTGCTTGGCGCTGTCCAGGAAGCCGCAGGTGTTGACGACGACCACGTCGGCGCCGGCGTAATCGGGCGCCACCTGATAGCCCTCGGAACGGAGCTTGGTGATGATGCGCTCGCTATCGACGAGGGCCTTCGGACAGCCGAGCGACACGAAGCCGACCTTCGGCGCCGGTTTCAGGCTGCGCGGGGGTGCAGTTGGACTTTGGGTGGCCGGAGTTCTGGCGGTCATCGGATGCCTTCGGCGGAAAACCGGCCTTCTACCATAGGTTCGCCCGTCGTGTAGCCCATATGCGAAGAGGCCGCAGGGGAGGCGATCCCACCTGCTTCCCAAACCCCTGTTTTTGTTCAGGAAACCCCGCCTGGACGGATGCTTTCCTTAGAGCCCTGCGGCCTTGATGGCGAGCGCCAATCCGGAGGTGAGGGCTAGAACAGCCGGGATGTCCCAATGCCGTTTGAGCAGGGCATATCCCGCAATCACCGACAGGGCCACGACGCGGAGGTCGAGTGACGACAGCGTGGGCGTCCACAGCTTCAGGGGACCGGCTTCGACAAGGTCCACCTTGGCGAAAAACACATGGAGTGCGAACCAGATCGCGAGGTTCAGGATGACGCCGACGACGGCGGCGGTGATCGCGGTCAGCGCGCCCTTGAGGCGCGGCTGGTGCGTCATCCATTCGATGTAGGGGGCGCCGGCAAAGATCCACAGGAAGCAAGGGACGAAGGTGGCCCACAACGCGACGAAGGCGCCGAGCAGACCCATGACGGCTTGCGGCTCGCCGCCGTTGCGATAGGCGGCAAGGTAGCCCACGAATTCCGTGACCAGGATGAGAGGGCCGGGCGTGGTCTCGGCAAGTCCGAGCCCGTCCATCATCGCGCCTGCGTCTAGCCAGCCGTAGTGTCCCACGACGTCCTGGCCCAAGTAGGCGAGAACGGCGTAGGCGCCGCCGAAGGTGACGACGGCGAGCTTGGAAAACAAGAGGCTGAGCTGGGAGAGAACGTGGTCGCGCCCGAAGGCGGCGGCAATCGCGGCAAGCGGAACAACCCAGACCGCCAGCCAGACGGCAATGGTGCGGAGCGTGCGGCTGGTCGCGATCAGGGGCAGGGGGTAAGCGGTGCTGGCCGAGACGATGTCGTGGGAGACGCGGAAGTAGCCGAACACCGCGGCGGCGAGGACGATCAGCGGAAAGGGTGCGCCCAGGAAGAAGATCGCCACGAAGGACAAGCCGGCGATGGCCCAGTGCTCGGTGAGCTTCAAGGCGCGCTTGGCGATGCGCAGCAACGCCTCGACGACGATCACGATGACGGCGGCCTTGATGCCGAAGAACAGCGCTTCGACCACCGGCACGTTGCCGAAGGCCGCGTAGATCATCGACAGCGCCAGCACGACAAACGCGCCCGGTAGTACGAACAACAGGCCGGCGGCAAGACCGCCCGCAAATCCGTGGAGCCGCCAGCCGACATACGTCGCGAGCTGCATGGCTTCGGGTCCGGGAAGCAACATGCAGAAGCTCAGCGCGCTCAAGTAGTGCGGTTCATCGAGCCATTTCTTCTCGTCGACGATCACGCGGTGCATCAGTGCGATCTGCGCGGACGGGCCGCCGAACGAGAGCAGGCCAATGCGAGCGAATGTTCTCAGCGCTTCCTGAAACGACGGAGCAGGGGGATGGGTGGGCATGGTATCGAGGGTAGAGTTCTGTTCGCCGGACATAACTGCTCCTTCAGCCAAACGGCAGATGGAGCGACGCTTGGGCGAAGGCCTGACGGGGCGGTCGCGGTTGGAGCCCCACGGGATGACGGCAAGATTATCGCGACGGCCGCCGGGCCTTCAAGGCGCAAACAGCCGCTATCGGTTTGGATTTATTCCGCTGGAGCGGAAGCTTTGTCATATTTCATTTGCATTGGGCGCCCCGTCTTCGTTCGCCTAAGACGATGCGCCTATTCGTCTTGCGCGCGGTGCCCTTTATTCGCTTTGCGCGCGGTGCGCGACGCCGACCTCGCTGCTTTGCAGCCGGTCGAGATAGGGCCGCATGGCGGCGAAGTAGTTGTCGGCCATTTTGCGCTGGCCGCTCAGGTTGGGATGCGCCCAGTCGAAGGTGTCGGAGTAGGGGAGGCCCGGCCGTTCGTGCCAATTCTTGTAATGCAGCACGGTCTCGACCGGAGAGATGGGCGTGCGGGTTTCGCGGGCGATCTGTTCCAGAAGTGGGCGAATGGAGCGCGCCTTGCGTCCGTTCGCAAGGATGTGCCCGAGCAGCACGACGACGTTCGGATTTTTCTCGCGCAGCATCGCGACGATGTCCTTTAGCGGCTCGACGATCGCGGTTTGGTAGCTGTCCGCTTCCTGGTCGTTGCTGCCGAGATCGATCAAAGCGATGTCCGGCGGGGCCGGATATTTCGATAGCCACTCCTGCAGGTGTTCGCGCACTTCTGCGGTCGTCCAGCCGTAGTGCCCCTCATGGTCCGCATCGAAGGCCATGCCGTTCTGGTCAGGCCAGGTCGCGCTTTCCTCGAGGCCTGCGCGTTGCGAGCCGATGAAGTCGACGTCGTACCCGGCATCCTTCAGCATGAAGTAGAGCGGATATCGGTAAGTGTATTCAGGACGGTCGCTGCGACCGCCTTGGGTGATCGAGTCGCCTAACGGCAGAACGCGTATGGTTCGTGAGCCTTCCTGCTTCGCCATCGCCGCACCGGCGGCCGTTTCCGCAAGCGCGGGATCCATTGCGGCAAGACCAATCATTGCAGACGCACACCGCAGGCACGCCCAAAAGGCGGCGGAGATCGAGGTGCTTCGGGAGGACGTCTTTTTTATCGGCATTCTGTAGCAGGCTCGAGTGCATTCGAGACGTGGGTCGCGTCAGCGGCCTCGAAAGGTCGCAACGTCGCGTAGCCGGCTGTTGCCGCCGAAATACCGTGGCGTCAAGGCGAGCCAAGCACGCCGCTCGCCGTCTCAGCCGCTTAATTGTCGGTTTAGGGTTAACCCTGGCGGCAATGAGGGCGTCTCCGAACCTAGAGAGCCATCTCCTCCCGCTTCCAGACGAGGCAGGCATTGCGTCCGGAATTCTTGACGCGGTAGAGGGCCTGATCGGCCTCGGCCAGCAGCCCTTCGAGCGACCAGCGTGGATCATCGGCCACCGAGATCCCGATGCTGACGGTCAGCGCGGTGCGTGCGCCGTTGCCGAGATCGACCGGCTCGCGTTCGAGCTTCGAGCGGATGCGTTCGGCGACCTGCGCGCCGCGCTTTTCGGAACAGGATGTGAGGAGAATCGCGAATTCTTCGCCGCCGAGCCGGCCGAACAGATCGCTGCTCCGGAGGCATCTCCCCACGCGCTTGGCGAAGATCGAGAGAACTTTGTCGCCGCCGGCATGTCCAAAGGTGTCGTTGATGTGCTTGAAGTGGTCGATGTCGAGCATGAGGATACAGGCCGCGCGGTCGCGCGGGAGTTTGGCGAGATAGGCGCTGGTTCGTTCGAGGAAGGCGCGGCGCGTGAGAACGCCGGTCAGCGGATCCTGCGTGGCGATGCGCTCGAGCTCCTGCGAGATTTTCTCGCGCTCGCTGGCGAGAAGGCGGGCGTCGTGAATGTCGGTGGACGTGCCGAACCAGCGAATAATGCGACCCTGCTCGTTGCGAACCGGACGTGCCATCACGTGCAGCCAGCGATGCTCGCCCGAGCGATGGAGAAATCGATATTCGATGTCGTAAGGTTCGCCGGTTCGCATAGCGGCGCTCCAACAGGTGAATACGCGCTGCTGGTCATCCGGATGTACGAGCTTCTTCCAGGTTTCGGAGTGAATCGGGGCTTTCGGCAAGCCGGTGTATTCGTGCCATCGGTTGCTGAAGTAGTCGTGCACGCCCTCGGCGTCGCAGCTCCAGACGATTTGCGGAAGCGCTTCCGTCAGGGTCTCGAACTGGAAGCGGCTTTCGTTCAACGCAGCCGCCGTCTGCATCTGCTCGGTGACGTCGACGATGACACCCGGAAAGCGCTCGGCCCGACCCTGCTCGTCATAGACGAGTTTGCCGGACGCGACGACCCAGCGTTGCCTGCCGTCGCCGTCGATGACCCGATAGCGGATGCGGTACGGTTGTCCGGTATCGATCGTCTCTTGCACGGCGCGTTCGACGCGGGCGCGGTCGTCGGGGTGGATGGCCTCCATATAGCGTTCGAGGCTCGGCCCTTGTAGCGCTCGTTTGCGGTCTATTCCGAAGACGTTGTCGACGGCCGGATCGGCGGTGTTGATGTTGGTGCGCAGATCGAGGTCCCATACGCCGACCATGCCGGATGCTTCGAGGGCGAGCCTGAAGCGTTCCTCGGATTGCGATAGGGTCTGCGCGTGGTGGATGTGCTCGGTGGTTTCGGAGGCGAGCATCAGGCCGCCCAGCCGCGCGCCGTCAACATCCACGATGGGGACGACGTCGATGTTGAGCCACGTTGTGGATTGGACCGGGGTGGAAGCTGCGTCGGGCAGGCTTTTGAAAGGCTGATCGCGAACGCTGGTGGTCTTGCCTTCGAGATAGCGCGCGATGACGGTTGCGAAGAAACTCGCCGCATCAGGCCGTATGGCGGCTGCAGGTTTGCCGAGCGCGGCGGCGCTGTCCCCTAGGATCGTGCTGGCAGCGCCGTTGGAAATCGTAAGGCCTGCCGGCCCGATCAGGACCGCCATCGGAGACGACGAAAGCAACGCGCTTCGGACAGCGCTTTTGAGCGCTTCCGGCCATTGCGCGAAGGCGCCCACACCTGTTTCCGACCAGTCGAATGCCATGATGTCGGCCAGTGGCTCGGCCGCGAGGCACGTGGACTGGGACAACGCCCGAGCGCTGCGGCCGGAGGAGGCCAGCATGCGGATCTCCCTCTATCTCTTTGTCTCGATCGAGGCCGATCCGCTTCCATGCTACGCCAAGAAATGGAAGCTGGTGGCCATCTTGATCTCGATCAGTCGATCCTCCGCAGGGTGATCTTCGAAGGTTAATCGTTTCGGAAGACCCTGCAGGTGAACACCTGCTCGCCGGTCACTTACGATGACGTGGTGAACGAGGAGGTTTCGGGCTCGAGAAAATTTTATCGATTTATTGCCGCGCCCTGCGCATACGACGAAGGCACGTGCCAAGCGCTTGAGGTGCGTTGCAGCACATCACGACAGATGCGCGGCGTAGCTCAATGCGGAATGGTGATAGCGCACCTGCTCGCCGTCGACCCGATGCACGACGAGTTCCACGCGATGGCGGTGGGCAAGTGCGCGCCCGTAAGCTTCGGCGATCGCGCGCCTGCGAAAGTTTGCGAGCGGCGTGCTCGCTTCTTCAGAACGTTGGACGACCCAGCCTGAGCCGTCCTGGTGCGTGACGTGGATGTCCTCTTTCATCAATCACCTCCAGACGCCGCGCTTACCCGAATAAACGGGCTATATGCATCCGCGTAGAGATTTTTTGCAGCATGACTATCAAATGGTTTCACGCCATCGCTGCGATGCTGGAGAGCTTAGAGAATTTTCAAAACGTGAGCGATCACGATTTGGTTCTGACGTAACTTCCAGGCGCGTCTTCGATAGGGCCGAGCTTCTCGCCGGGCTCGCGCGGGATGGTCCATCCGCCGGAATGCTTGTTCAGCCATTCCATCCAGTAAGGCCACCAGGAGCCAGGGTGCTCCTTGGCCATGCCGATCCATTCTTCGAGCGTATCGGCTGCCGCTTTGTTAGCGGTCCAATACTGATACTTCATCTTGTCGGGCGGATTGACGACGCCTGCGATGTGGCCCGAACCCGCCAGCACGAATTCAACCGGGCCGCCGAGCAGCTTGGAGCCGATGAACACCGATTTCGCCGGGGCGATATGGTCTTCCTTGGTCGCCACCTCGAACACAGGAAGCTTGATTTTCTTGAGATCGAGTTTGACGCCGGCGAGGGTCATCTCGCCTTTGGCGAGTTTGTTCTCGTTGTAGAATTCGCGCAGATAGAAGGCGTGGTTGGCCGCTGCCATTCGCGTCGAGTCCTGGTTCCAGTACAGGAGATCGAACGGGAAAGGCTTCTTGCCGAGCAGGTAGTTGTTGACGATGTACGGCCAGATCAGGTCGCGCGGGCGCATCATGTTGAAGACGTTTGCCATGCGCGAACCGTCGAGGAAGCCGCGCTCGGCCATCATTTCCTGGAGCGACGTCAGTTGGTCGTCGTTGGTGAAGAGCAGGAGGTCGCCGGCCTTCGAGAAATCGAGCTGGGTGGTGAGGAACGTCACCGCACGGAACGGCTCCTCGCCGCGGGCGGCGAGGTAGGCGAGCGTGCTGCCGAGAAGCGTGCCGCCGACGCAGTAGCCGACAACGTTGGACTTTTCGACGCCGGTCTCACGCTTGACCGCGTCGGCTGCGGTCAGGATGCCTTCGAGCATGTAGTCCTCGAAGGTTTTGTGAGAGAGGCGCTCGTCCGGATTGACCCACGAAATGACGAATACCGTGAAGCCCTGATCGACGGCGTACTTGAGCAGGCTCTTCGGCGGGGTGAGATCGAGGATGTAATATTTGTTGATCCACGGCGGGATCACCAACAGCGGCACCTCGCGGACCTTGTCGGTTGTCGGCGTGTACTGGATCAACTGGAAGACGTCGTTTTCGAAAACGACCTTTCCCGGCGTCGTCGCGAGATTCTTGCCGACCTCGAAGGCGGTTGTGTCGGTCTGGCTGATCTTCAGCAGATCGCCTGACTTCTCCATGTCGTGCGCGAGATGGGCCATGCCCTGCACGAGGTTCTTGGCATTGGTGGCGAAGGTTTCGCGGACGACTTCCGGATTGGTCATCGGGAAATTAGAGGGCGAAAGCGCGCTCGAGAGCTGGCGCAGATAGAACTCGGCCTTGTGGCGCTCGTGCTCATCCAGGCCTTCGGTCTGCTGGAGCACATCTTCGGCCCAATGGGTCGTCAGCAGGTAGGCCTGCTTCCAGAAATCGAAATAGGGGTTCGATGACCACTCCGGATCCTTGAAGCGGTTGTCGGAGGGCTCCGGCTCGGCGACGGGGGAGACTTTTTCACCGAGCAGGCGGCGAATCGCGTTGTTCCAGAGCTCGAGATAGGAGCTGACGAGGGTGCCCTGGGCTTCGGCCAGGCGCGCGGGGTCGTTGAGCCAGACGCGGGCGATCTCGGTCAGCGTCTTGGTGGCCTCGTTGACTTCGCTGGCCGCGGAAAAAGGGCTGATCTTGGCATCCGGCCGCTCGAGAAGCTCGGACAGCGCCCGCCCGCCTTCCTCGAAAAAGCGCATTATGTTGTGCGCGAACTCTTCGGGATTTTCGATCCGGTAGGGGGTGGTGGCGGGCTTTGTGATCGTCTCGGTCATGGGCACCAAGATAGGGGGTCCTTGTGACAACGCATAGTAGGATGAAAGTGGGACGTCCATAAGCAGCGAGATGTGCACAGCTGACACCAGCCTCGCGGTCCTGCCTCTGGACGTTGGGGCCTCGGATGGCGTAAATACTTAAAGTTAGAGCCCCTTGTTTCGTCGTGAACTCCCGGATGGCGACCTCGCGCGAGGCAGCCTCACGACGTAGGGTCGCAACAGCCAAGAGACGCCCGTGATTGACGATTTTCACCGCATCAAGCGCTTGCCGCCCTATGTTTTTGCCGAAGTGAACCGCCTCAAGGCGGGTGCGCGAGCGCGGGGCGCGGACATCATCGATCTCGGCATGGGTAACCCCGACCTGCCGACGCCGCAGCACATCATCGACAAGCTCGTCGAGACCGTGGCCAAGCCGCGCACCCATCGCTATTCGGCTTCCAAAGGCATCCCTGGGTTGCGCCGCGCGCAGGCCGCCTATTACGAGCGCCGGTTCGGTGTGAAGCTCAACCCCGAAACGCAGGTGGTGGCGACCCTCGGCTCGAAGGAAGGCTTCGCCAACATGGCGCAGGCGATCACCGCGCCCGGCGACGTGATCATCGTGCCGAACCCGACCTATCCGATTCATGAATTCGGATTCCTGATCTCGGGCGCTTCGATGCGTCACGTGAAGGCCGGCAACGGCGAAGATTTCCTGCGCGCGGTCGAGCACGCCGTGCGTCATTCCATTCCGAAGCCGCTTGCGGTGGTGCTGTCGTATCCGTCGAACCCGACGGCGATGACGGCTTCGCTCGACTTCTACAAAGAAGCCGTCGCGCTCGCGAAGAAGCTCGATCTCATCATCCTGTCGGATCTCGCGTACTCGGAAATCTATTTCGACGACAATCCGCCGCCGTCGGTGCTCGAAGTGCCGGGCGCCATCGACATCACGGTCGAGTTCACGTCGCTGTCAAAGACCTACAACATGCCCGGTTGGCGCATGGGGTTTGCGGTCGGCAACGAGCGCCTGATCGGTGCGCTCGCGCGGGTGAAGTCGTATCTCGACTATGGTGCGTTCACGCCGATCCAGGTTGCCGCCGCCGCGGCCCTCAACGGATCGCAGGACTGCGTCGAGGAGATCCGCCGTACCTACAAGAGCCGCCGCGACTGTCTGGTCGAGGCTTTCGGACGGGCCGGTTTCCCGGTGCCGCCGCCGCCGGCCACCATGTTCGCGTGGTGCCCGATTCCGGAGCCGTTCCGGGCGCTGGGCTCGGTGGAATTCGCTAAGCTCTTGATCGAGAAAGCGGATGTAGCCGTCTCTCCGGGGCTCGGTTTCGGCGAATATGGCGAAGGCTTCGTGCGTATCGCACTGGTCGAGAACGAGCACCGCATCCGGCAGGCGGCGCGCTCAATCAAGAAGTTTCTCGCCCAGAGCCCGGAAACGATGCATAACGTCATCCCCATTCCGCAAAAAGCTAGCGGCTAGCCCTTAAGCATCTGATCCAGCCCAAGAATTAACCCATGTCAGAGCCTTTGACCCTCGGCGTTGCCGGACTTGGCACCGTCGGCATGGGTCTCATTCAACTGCTTTCCGCCCACGCGCCGCGTCTCGAGAAGATGCTTGGCCGTCAGATCACCGTTGTCGGCGTTTCCGCGCGCTCGCGCGATAAGGTCCGCGGCGGCGGATTTGGCGACGCACGCTGGTTCGATGATCCCGTCGCGCTGGCCAAGGATCCTTCGATTTCCGTCTTCGTCGAGCTGATCGGCGGTGAAGAAGGCGTGGCCAAGACGGCCGTGGAAACGGCTCTCAAGGCCAAGAAGCACGTCGTTACGGCGAATAAGGCCCTGCTCGCCAAGCACGGCGTCGCGCTTGCGCGGCTGGCCGAGGAGAACGGCGTCGCGCTCAACTTCGAAGCTGCGGTGGCGGGTGGCATTCCGATCATCAAGATGCTGCGCGAGGCGCTGGCCGCCAACGAGGTGCGCCGCGTCTATGGCATCCTGAATGGCACCTGCAACTTCATTCTGTCGAAGATGACCGACGAGAAGCGGGCATTCTCCGATGCGCTCAAGGAAGCGCAGGAGCGTGGCTACGCGGAAGCGGACCCGACCTTCGACATCGGTGGCTTCGATGCGGCGCACAAGCTGTCGCTGCTGACTTGCCTTGCGTTTGGGACCACGCTGGCGTTCGATCAGATCCATGTGGAAGGCATCGAACACGTCACCACTGCCGACATCGAGGCGGCAACCGAACTCGGGTACTGCATTAAGCTGCTCGGTGTTGCGACGCAAACCGACAAGGGCATCGAAGCGCGCGTGACGCCGGTGCTCGTCGCCGAGGAATCGGCGCTGGCCGAGGTTTCGGGCGTGACCAACTGTGTCGGCATCGACGGCGATTTCGTCGGCAACCTGCTGCTCGTGGGTCCGGGGGCGGGGGCCAATCCGACCGCTTCGGCGGTGGCAAGCGACATCGTCGATATCGCGCGCGGGCTGGTCATGCCGCCGTTCATCCGGCCGACCTCGGCGCTGGCCCCGGTCAATAAAGCCAACATCGACGGCGGGGTTGGAAATTTCTACGTGCGTCTTTCGGTTTACGATCGTCCAGGCGCAATGGCGGCGATCATGACGCGCATGAGCGACGAAAACGTCTCGCTCGAAAGCATCGTTCAGAAGCGGCCGGGTGCGGTGCATCCGGGCCAGGCCTGGGAACCGCCTCCCGGTGCGGCGGAGCCGGCGGCCAATGTTATACTGATTACCCATGACACCACCGAGCTTGCGATGCGCAATGCACTCCGTGCTATCGAGAGCGACGGTAAGGTCACGGAGCGACCGCAGATGATCCGTATCGAGGATCTCTGAAGAGACGAGCATCTCTGAAGGGATTCGGGGCGAGGACGAAATTGGGCCAAGAGGACGGCATGGCAAAGGATAACGGCGAGGTCGGTTTGGACCGCATGCTCGTACTCGAGGTGGCGCGAGTGACAGAAGCTGCGGCGCTCGCGGCGGCGCGGCTCAGCGGACGCGGCAACGAGAAGGCTGCCGACAAGGCGGCGGTCGATGCGATGCGCCACGAACTCGGGCGTGTCTCGTTGCGCGGCACGGTCGTGATCGGCGAAGGCGAGATGGACGAAGCGCCGATGCTCTACATCGGTGAGGTTGTCGGCAACGGCACCGGACCCGAGGTCGACATCGCCGTCGATCCGCTCGAAGGCACGACGATCTGCGCCAAGCTGATGCCGAACGCGCTCGCGGTTCTCGCGATCTCGGAGCGGGGCGGCCTCTTGCACGCGCCGGACATGTACATGAACAAGATCGCGATTGGGCCGGGCTATCCCGAAGGCGTCGTCGATCTCGACGCGCCGGTTGCGCAGAACCTCGAAGCGCTGGCGAAAGCCAAGGGCGTCCCGATCAGCGGCATCACCGCCTGCATTCTCGATCGCCCGCGCCACGCCGAGCTGATCCGCTCGGTGCGCGAAGCAGGAGCTGCCGTTCAGCTCATTCCCGACGGCGATATCGCTGGCGTCATCTGGACCACCGACCCCGAGGAAACCGGTATCGACATCTACATGGGTTCGGGTGGTGCGCCCGAGGGCGTGCTGGCCGCTGCCGCGTTGCGTTGCATCGGTGGGCAGATCCAGGGCCGGCTGATGCCGTCCAACGACGACGAGCGCGACCGCGCGCGCAAGATGGGCATCACCGACATCCGGAAGAAGTTCAAGCTGGAGGACATGGCGTCCTCGGACGTGATCTTCGCCGCAACCGGCGTCACCAGCGGATCGCTGCTTCAGGGCGTGAAGTTCCGGGGCCAGACGGCTGAAACCGAAACGCTTATCATGCGCTCCAAGACCGGCACCGTGCGCCGGATCAAGAGCCGCTTCCGCGACGTGGGCAAGCATCTGCTCGCCCAGTCCCGCGACTGATCAATCCCGGATTACCCCCGGCTGCGGGAAGAGCGCCGTTACTTGGCTTCGAGCTTGAAGCCGGGGACGTCGATCTTCACCGTGGTCTGCTGGCTTTCGTAATAAAGATAGCCGAGCACCGCGACGCCGATCAGCAGCAGGGCGATGATGATGTTCTTGGAGTCCATGGGTCCCCTTGGGCCTTATCTGTGACACTCCTGCACCTCTGCCACAGGCGGCGCATTCGAACAAGCTTGACCTGTGGATGACGGGGTTGGAGGGGTCGCTCCGCGCCCGATCTCCTGGGATTCTGCGTCTCTGGTGCGAATCGGTGCGGGGGTATCCGGGACATGACGGCAGTTCGCAAGGCGCGTCTCGATCTCAAGGACGCGGCGCCCGCCGATGCGGCGTTTCTCGGCGTCGTGCAATCGGCCCGCGGCTATCGATGGGTCGAGACGATCGAGCCTTCCCGGGTGAAGGACGCGATTGCGATCAGCCAGCAGCATGGGCTGCCGGAGCTGCTCGGGCGGGTGCTGGCCGCACGCGGCGTGGGGCTCGACGACGTGCCGGTGTTTCTCGATCCGACCATCAAGGTTCTGATGCCGGATCCTTCTTCGCTCACGGATATGGACAAGGCGGCGCGCAGGCTCGCGGATGCGATAGTCAAGCGCGAGCCGGTTGCGATCTTCGGCGACTATGACGTGGACGGCGCCTGCTCGTCGGCACTGGTCGCGCGCTTTCTCGCCCATCACGACGTGCCGAGCCGGATCTACATTCCCGACCGCCTGACCGAGGGCTATGGCCCGAACGCGGCGGCAATCCAGCAGCTCATCGGCGAAGGCGCGAAGCTGATCGTCACCGTCGACTGCGGCACGACCAGCGTCGACGTGCTCGCGGAAGCCGGAAAGCGCGGCGTCGATGTGGTCGTCATCGATCACCATCAGGCCGACGAGGTGCTGCCGGCGGTTCATGCGCTGGTCAATCCGAACCGGCTCGACGATATCTCGGGACAAGGCCATCTCTGCGCGGCGGGCGTGGTGTTCCTGGTGCTGGTGGCGACGGTGCGCGAGCTTCGGCGACGCGACTTCTACGGCGATTTGCGGGAGCCGCAACTGATCGGCGATCTCGATCTCGTGGCGCTGGCAACGGTTGCCGACGTGGTGCCGCTCAAGGGGCTCAACCGAGCCTATGTCACGAAGGGGCTCGCTGTGATGCGTAGCCGCGAAAACGTCGGGTTGCGCGCACTGCAAGATGCCGCGGGGCTCAGCGAGGCGCCGACCGCCTATCATCTCGGTTTCATTCTCGGGCCGCGCATCAACGCGGGCGGACGCATCGGCGATGCGGGGCTCGGCGCGAAACTGCTCTCGACGGATAGCGAGGGCGAGGCGGTCAAGATCGCGGCGATCCTCGATCGGCTGAACAAGGAGCGCAAGGAGATCGAGCAGGCAGCCCTCGAAGAGGCCACGTCCATGGCCGACCGGCTGCTCGACGAAACGCCGGATCTGAGCGTCGTGATGGTCGGATCGCCCGAATGGCACAAGGGCGTCGTCGGTCTAATCGCGAGCCGGATCACCGAACGCTTCAAGCGGCCGTCGTGCGTCATCGCGTGGGAGAAGGATGGCGGAAGCGGCGCGGTTACGGGCACTGGCTCGCTGCGCTCGGTTGCGGGTATCGACATCGGCACAGCGGTTCGCCATGCGGTTGCGGCGGGGCTTCTCGTCAAAGGCGGCGGGCACGCCATGGCGGCAGGCCTGACCGTCGCTCAGGACAAGCTCGACGACCTCGCCAAGTTTTTTGCTGCCGAACTTAAGGGGGCGGCGGCGCGTCTCGCCGAACGGGCAACGCTCGCAGTGGATGGGGCGCTGACGCCTTCGGCCGCGTCGGACGCGCTCGTGGATCTGCTGGGACGCGCCGGGCCCTTTGGCCAGGGTAATCCGCAGCCGCGCTTTGCGTTTCCGGCCCATCGGGTGAAGTTTGCGAAGCCCGTGGGCACCGCACACATCCGCTGTGTGCTGGAGGCGGGGGATGGCTCGCGGCTCGATGCCGTGGCGTTCCGCGCGGTCGGGCAGCCGCTTGGCGATCTGCTGATGGAGGCCTCGGGCGGGCTTCCCGTTCACGTGGTGGGGCAACTCAAGCGGGATACCTGGGGCGGGCGGAACCGGATCGAGCTTCAGATCGAGGATGCGGCCGATCCACGGAAGCAATAGCCCTGATTTTTCAGGGGGAGTGCGCGAAAATGGCGCGCTCGGGAGCCCTCCGAGGGCTCGCGCTTGCGTCTGGCCGCAAACGTCCCTATACACCGGCTTCCAATGCGCCGCGGCCCTGCCGCCGCACGGCTGGTCCCTTCGTCTATCGGTTAGGACGCGAGATTTTCAATCTTGAAAGACGGGTTCGACTCCCGTAGGGACCGCCACTAAATTCATCTATAAATTTCAATTGGATACCCATCCTTGTTTTACTGGCTGGCTGGCGTTCGATTGCGCTGTTTTGGCTCGCGATTGCTGAGGCTGCTCGGCTCCGTCGGTGAGCCGCTACGTAGGCGCCCGGTGCCGTCCATGCACCCTCGCGCGTCGTACTTCCGAACCCGCCCACTCACAACGGCAGCCGCATTCGGTCGCGAGACCGGAGTGGTCCGATCCCGTGCTGTGCTGCTCATGCGTTTGAGTGCGGCGTCAAGTTGATCGGGCGTGCGCAAGAGCGATCGTCACCGGATCAACAGTGGGACGTGATGTGGTGCGGTGCAGACTTTCGCCGAGGCTGCCGAAATAGCGGCGGGTGGAGGACCGGGAAGTTTTCTATGCATAATTAGAAAACTTCCCATGTGTTATTCTATTTATTCCTGAACGCTTTGGGAAATTTCGGAATTCGCAATCTTACCCGTGCAACACGTGACGCAAAGTGGATGCGACAACGAGTCGATATCTAGCTTTTTAAGTCGAATAACTGATGTTTTTCGCAGCCGAAATTGCCGTGCTTTTCTATGTGCAGTATGTCATGCGGATGATCTCGTTCAATCAATGAGTTGATTTCCGCTATCGGCGCGACGCCTCGATCAATTCATTTCTCCATCGGTGCGCGCGATTTTTAGCGCGTAGCGTGCGAATTGGCTTGGCATAACGCTTGCCTTCCCTTCTTTCCCGCATGGATCACGCGACGAGTTGAATTCGCGGCGATTTTGCAAGCGCGAAGGGGGGCTCCGTTCGAGTGCCTTTCGACGTGTTCGCTAGAAGAACGAAACAGCGAAGGGCGAGGAAAATGCTTTCCAAGGGCAAACGCGGGCTGGCGAGATGGTCGCTGATAGCGTGCATGGCGGTGTGCGCCGGCATGGCTGAAGCCGGTGACAAGAACTGGACCGAGTATACCGGAGACAAGACGAGCGCGAGGTATCTCGCGGGCGGCAAGGCAACTGCTGCATCCGTCAAGAACATGAAGATCGCGTGGCGCCTTCCGCTGCCGGGCAATGACCTTGCGGCCGACAACCCGGATCTGCGGACCTGGGTCAACGAGTCGACGCCGCTGGCAATCGACGGCACGGTTTACGCGACCTCACCGCTTGGCATCGTCACGGCCGTCGATGGCACGACCGGCAAGGAAAAGTGGCTCTACGACCCGAAGGGATATCTCGCCGGGCAGGCGCCCAACCTTGGCTTCATCAGCCGCGGCCTGACCTATGTGGAGGTTGATGGCCAGAAACGTCTTATCGCGGGAACGCCGGATGGCTTCCTGATCATGCTCGAGGCCGAGACGGGCAAGGTCGTCGAGAGCTGGGGCGAAAAAGGCCGTGTTGACCTGACGCTCCACAAGCGCCGCCCCGTGCAGCGCGACCTCGTTACCGTAAGCTCGCCGCCGATCGTGTGCGGTGGCAACGTCATCCCGAGCCTCGCGGTCCTCGACTCGTTCGCCAGCGGCCGTCCGCCGTTCAAGTATCATCCGAACGGTGACCTGCCGGCCTTCGACCTCAAGACCGGAAAGCGGGTCTGGATGTTCCACAACCCGCCGCTTCCGGGCGAGGCCGGCGCCGAGACGTGGAAGAGCGGCCTCGAGGAAACGGGTGGTACGAACCTGTGGTCGAGACCCTCGTGCGACGACGAGACGGGCACGGTCTATCTGCCGCTTTCGACGCCCTCGAACGATTTCTACGGCGGCCATCGCCTCGGCAACAACCTGTTTGCGGAAACGCTGGTGGCACTGAATGGCAAGACAGGCGAGCGCGTCTGGCACTACCAGATCGTCCATCACGGTCTCTGGGACTACGACATCCCGACCGGTCCGAACTTGATGGACCTCACGGTTGACGGGAAGAAGATCAAGGCTGCCGTGCAGATAACGAAGCAAGGCTTTGTCTATGCCTTGGATCGCACCAACGGTAAGCCGATCTGGCCTATCGACGAGAAGGCCGTTCCGGCGGGCGACGTCCCGGGTGAGGAATACTCGCCGACGCAGCCGATCCCGTCCAAGCCCGCGCCTTACGTCCAGCAGGGTGCGAGCGAAGCCGACCTGATCGACCTGACGCCTGACCTCAAGGAGCAGGCGAAGAAGATCCTCAATCGCTACAAGTACGGTCCGCTGTTTACGCCTCCGAGCATGGAAAAGGCAGGCACGCTGCTCGTCCCCGGCGTTCTGGGCGGCGCGAGCTGGGCGGGTGCCGCACACAATCCGAAGACCGGCGTGCTCTACGTGCCGTCCTTCACCATTCCGTTCGCCATCAAGATCAAGAAGGAAGTCGAGGGCACATCGGCTCACAAGTACACCGGCACCTGGGCGGGCGTTGGTGGCCCGGACGGATTGCCGTTGTTCAAGCCGCCGTTCTCGACGATCACGGCGATCGATATGAACACGGGCGACCACAAGTGGCGGGTTCCGGCCGGCCGCGGACCCGTCAATCACCCTGCCATCAAGGCGGCTGGGCTCGACCGCGTGGGTGCGACGCACCAGAGCTTCATCGTGATCACCGACGACATCGTGTTCACGGCTCCGAACGGCGCCTATGACGTGCTGGGCCTCAACACCCGCGGCAACGCTCTGATCGCGCAGAACAAGGAGAAGCAGGACGAGTCCGCGCTCTACGCCTACGATGCCAAGACCGGCGATCTCCTTGGTGAGATCGAGTTGCCGCTTGGCGTGTATGGGGCGCTGATGTCCTACACGGTTGGCGACAAGCAGTTCGTCGTCGCGCCTGTCGGCGGGGCGGGCACGCCCTCCGAGCTCGTTGCAGTGCAAGTCAACTAACGCTCTCCCAAAGCGTGCAGCCCGCCCCATCCGGGGCGGGCTGAAGCCATTGCGAGCCGCTCCTTCGATCAAGGAAGCGGCGTGGACGTGAACGGATCAACGGTGACAATGAAGAAGCACGATCACAAACGAGGCGCGAAAGCGTTTGGAATGACGTTGGCTGCGGCCATCGCGATTGGCAGTGCCGGTTCTGCCTTGGCGGGGGGCGCGCCGCCGAGCGATAGCGGTCAAACGCCAGAGAGTTCAGAAACGCACGGCGGAACGCCGCCGTTCGATCTCTCCGATCCGAAGCGGATCAAGACCGGCGAGGGTACCTTCAATGCCACGTGTGCTGCCTATTGCCATGGCCAGAACCCAACCCTCTTCGTCGATCGCACCGGGCTGAGCGAGGAATACGTCTACAACACCATCCGGGATGGGGGAAAAGGCGCGACGCCGATGCCGCCCTGGGGAGACGTGTTCACACCCGAAGAGATCTGGGAGATCGTTGCTTACCTGAAGTCTTTGGGAAAATGGTAAGGCGGGCTGCGGCCTGATAGCGAAAAGGAATTTACGATCGCTGCGGGGCTCGGTTCCGCTGCGATTTAACTCGTGTCCGAGGGCGCGCGCCGCACAAGTTGCCAAATCGCAACGATTTTTTTTAAAACCGGGCTCTCTACGCCGAAGGGACGCGCTCGTATCCGCGTCGGTCGGGGCGGAGCAAAGCGCAACGAATTCAAGGCTTAAGTGTACTAAATAAGTAGGGTTTTTATCTCCCGTCTCTTCCTGGTTTGGAATGGGTTTAAACTATTGGGTTTGCACATCAATTTTTAGACTGCTACGACGCGATCGGCCCCTGCGACCGGGTGATACGGAATGCGAACTTCCCGGCGCAGGTGGAACGGGGACGAGGGAATGACGACGCGTGCGTTCGAGTTGGCGGGTTTGTATGTGTCCGAGCGAAGCCGGCTCGGGCGGTTGATCCAGCGGATCGTCGGAAATCAGGCTACCGCCGAGGATCTCGTCCAAGACACGTTCGTCAACGTTCTCGGCACCACGCAATCGCAGACTATCCGCGACGAGAAGGCCTACCTGTCGCAGATCGCTCGCAATCTCGCGATCGATCATGTCCGGAAGTATCGCGCGCTCGTCCAAGCCTCCGAGGCGGATCTGTTCCAACTCGTCGATCCGTCGCCCTCTCCCGAAGCCGTCGCGGCGGACCGGCAGGCGCTTGCGATTACTCTCGCCGCGATCGCATCGCTGCCGCCCAGAACGCGCAAAGCGCTGGAAATGCACAGGCTTGGTGATCACACCCTGGTTCAGATCGGCAAGGCGCTCGGAATCTCGACCTCGCTGGCGGGGCGTCTGGTGCTCGAAGGGTACCGGATCGTTCGCGATCGCCTGCAGGAAGCCGGCGCGGGCTGAAAAGTTACCCCGGGCCGCCTCGCGCCCGTGTGGAAATCAACCCGATCTGTTCGTCATGACATATATGGCGTGTGCGCGTCGCTCGCTCTATGGAGCGTCACCGCGAAACGGATTTGCTCGGGATAGAGATGCCGGCTGACAGAGAAGACCTCTGGAACGAAGCGATGGCGCTGCTCTTGCAGTGGCAGTCCGCGCCTGACGATGCGGAATTGCGCGAGGCCATCACGGCGTTCTCGGCGCAGAGCGACGAACACCGTGCGGCGTGGGACGACGCGAAACGGCTCTATCGCCTGACCGGCGAAGCGACGGGCGTGCCGGAGCACGAAAGCAAACGCAAGAAAGCGCGCGACGTGACGCGGCGCAATGTCCTGACCGGTGTCGGGGCCATCACGATTGGGGCCGGTCTGATCAGGGGGCCGGAGTTGTGGCGGCGCTGGAAGGCCGACAGGGTGACGGGAATCGGCGCGATCGATATCAGCCGGCTTCCGGATGGCAGCCGAATGACGCTCGGTCCCGACAGTGCCGTGCAGTTCGCGTTTTCCACGTCGCAAAGGCGGGTGAAGCTGATCGAGGGGATGGCGCTGTTCGAGGTCGCCGAGGACAGGGCCCGTCCGTTTGTGGCCGAGACCGACGGGCTTCAAGCCTTCGCGAGTGCGGGAATGTCGTTCGAGGTTCGCCAGAATGGCGGGCGCAGCTTCGTCGGGTCCAGCTCCGGCAATGTCGCGGTCGAGGCGGACGGGGAAGCCCGCACGCGCAAGGTCCTCGAAGGCGGTGACTGGCTGGCGGTCGGCCCCGACCGCGATGCACGCCAGCAGGGGCACCGTCAGGCCGATCAGGTCGCGGCATGGCGCCAGCGTCTTCTTGTTGCCGACCAGGAGCGCATCGATACGGTCGTCGCGGAGATCGCACGCTGGCAATCAGCACGGATCGTCGTCGCCCAACCGGCACTCGCCGCTTCGCTCGTCAGCGGTCTTTACGATCTCAGCGATCCGACGGCCGCGCTCGAAGCGGTGGTCAGCCCGTATGGGGCGCGCGTCCGCCAGATCACGCCGTGGCTCAGCGTGCTCAGCACGATCTAGGGAAGACTGCGGGGCGACGGCGGAGAACAAAGAACAGGTCGTCTGCCTTCACGCGACTTCCTGGTTCGCCGTGCGTCGTGTGATGCGATAGACCGCTGCAGGCGGTACGTTCAGGATGATCCGATCCACCAACTTCGCCTCGAGGCCGAGCCGGTCGAGAATCGCCGGGGGGATCGGGCAGCGCATGGTGTAGGTGAACTGATAGAAGGCGCCGTCAGGGCGCATATGTGTGAACGCGCCTCCGAGGATGGACATTATCTTCCGCATCGACATGCCGACGAGTGGAAGGCCGCTGACAACGGCGCCGGCCGGCTGAACGCCCCTGAAATGCCGGCTGCCGCTCAAGCGCGCTGCGTCCTGGCGAAGCACGCGGACGCCGGGATAGCGGAGCTGCAGCAAGGTTGCGAACTCGGATCCGTATTCGACCAGAGTCAGATCCTCCGGCCGCACGCCGCGCTTCAGCAGCCGCTTGGTGAATGCGCCGGTGCCGGGGCCGAGCTCGATGACAGGACCGGTCGCGGGAGTAATCTCCCGTGTGATCAAATCCGCGAGCGCTCCGCCCGACGGCGCGATCGCGCCGACCCGGAGCGGTTCCGAAACCCACGAGCGTAGAAAGATCAGCACATCGTTAGACATGTCGGCTCCAAATTGCACCGCACGGGGCACGCGCTGGATCGCACGCTCCGGTGCACCGCCGCAAAGCGGGGCTGACCGAGGTTAACTCCAGTCAGCCCCTGAGAGATATCCCACAAATGCGTCGCAGTCTGTATATCCAACGCCTGTTGCGGCGGTTTGGCAACTCCTGGGGCCTATGGGCTTCGATACGCCGGCTTTACCGCGTGGATAAACCGTGAGGCTGGCTGAGGACGTTGCCGAATGGCAACGAGCGCATTTCGATTCGTGAGGATCGCCGGCCAGGGTGCAATTCCAGGAGCGGCGCGCCCGGCTTGCGCGCAACACACACGGCAGCAATTCCAAGGGTGAAGTTCCGCGGTTCGACGAGACTATGCTGCGTGATGTTTCGCGGTCGTTGGAACGTCATGGGAACAATGCGTCCGTTGAGCGGTTTTTGGTAGGGGTCGGCATTCAAAGGAGATCCCAATGACAAGAAAAATCCTGCTTTGCACAACGGCTCTCTTCCTCGGCGTCGCCGGTCCTGCCGCGCTTGCGCAAAGTGAGCGGGCTGGTCCACATGAAGGCGGCGGCAAAATGCCGGGTGCCGAACGCGGCGGCGAAGCCGGCCAGATGCCGCGAGGCGAAAGCTCTAAAGGCGAGATGAGCCGCGAAAGCCGCGGCGATCGCGCTCTGCCGGACAAGCCCCGTGAGGCGCAAGATAAGAACTCCGCAAAATCGAAATCTGCCGGTGACACGGCGAAGTCCGAAGAAGGTCGGAGCGGCCAAGGGCGCGACGCACAGGGCAAGCAAGCCCAGGACAAAGCTACTCAGGACAAGAGCGCTCAGGATAAGGCTGCGGGGTCGAAATCGAAAGGCTCCGAGGACACAGCGAAGTCAGACGGGAAGTCAGACGGCAAGTCCGATGCAGACCGTTCGGCGGCGTCAGGGCGCTCCGAGGGAACGGAGGGGCGCGGTGAGCAGCCCGGCGGCAGCGTCGCGAACCTTTCCAGCGAGCAGAGGACGCAGGTGCAATCGTCATTCCGCTCTCACAAATCGGAAGCAACCGTCAAAGACATAGACGTCCGGATCAACGTCGGTGTCGTGGTCCCACGGACCGTCGTTCTCTACGCCGTTCCGGCGGACGTCGTGGTGATCGTGCCGTCGTACCGGAGCTACAAGTATTTCATCGTCGACGATCAGGTGGTGATCGTCGATCCGGTGACGTACGCGATCATCGACGTGATCGTCCTCGCATAAGGGGCGAGAAGCCGCGGGCTTCTGCTCGCGGCTTTTTTCTTCACTTCGCCTTCAATCGAACAGATCCGCATCGGGATCGCCTTTGCCTTCGGTCCACGCGGCGACGACATCTGCCGCGATGACGCTGAACGTGATGCCATTGCCGCCGCAGCCGAGCACTGCAAAGCAATTTCCGAGGTTCGGGACCGGCGCAATGTATGGCAGGCCGGATGGACTATCTGCGAACGCGCCGCCCCAGGCGTAGTCGATTTCAAGATTGCGCCCCGGCAGCAGCTTCTCGATTTTCGCGATCAGGCGTTCGGCCTTGTTTTCAATTGCTGCGTCCCGCCGCTCCGGGCTGTTGAGGCTCGAATCTTCTCCGCCAGCAAGGATCCGATTGTCCTCCGTCGTCCTCATGTAGAGATAGGGATCGGCGGCTTCCCAGATCAGGCAGCGCGTCGGCCAGAATGCGCGTGGCGGGATGGGCTTCGTTGCCATGGCCCAGGTGGAGATGATGTCGAATTTGCCGCGCGGTAAGGCCGGCAGCGTCTCGTATCCTGTCGTGAATATCGCGCGGCGTGCCGATACGATCGCGCCTTCCGCCGTTTCGATCTCGACGCCTTCGCGATGGGGCTGCACGTCTGCCACTTCATGGTGTGCATAAAGGCGCGCGCCAAAGCGCTTCGCGATGCGCAAACAGCCGATAGCTAGCTGAACCGGATTTACTTCGGCCGCGCCCTCCGACAGGATCGCGCCGGTTCTCTCTATGCCGAATTCGGATGCTAGGCTTTCGGCGTCCAAATACCGAGAGGGTAGTCCGGCACGCTGTCGGACGCTCGTCTCCGCCTTCAAGGCGCGTGAGCCATGCGCATCGCCTGCGAGGTAGAGGGCATGTCGCTCTTTCCATCCGCATCTCAAGCGGTGGCGCGCGATCAACTCGCCAAGAGACTGCACGGCGTGAAAGGAGCGTGCGTAGGCGCGTCGAGCGGATTTCGATCCGATTTTGTCGCTGAGCTCGGATAGGGTTGTGTCGAGTTCGAATTGGATCATGGCCGTGCTGGCAAGCGTGCTGCCACGGCAGGGTTCCCGGCGATCCAGAATGACGACATCATGGCCTCGCTCTGCGAGGGCGAGCGCAACCAGCGATCCGCTGATCCCGGCGCCAATTACCGCGACGTCGCAGGTTTCCCGCGTCAGATGCCGTCGATATGGGATTTTGGTTGGTGGCGTATCGGCCCATAGGGATGTGCCGCCACGAAGATCCTTTTTCAGTGTCGACACGCTTTTTCGCCCGTGATGCCGGAGTGGTCGAGCATGATAACGGCCTCGCAAGCTTTCTGCCTGCGAGGCCGTTTGTTGCGCGCTGTGCGTCGTTTATGGCGCCGTCGCCGGGGGAGCCGGTGGCGGCGTAGCCGGTTCGCTGGTTCTTGTCGATGAGGTCGAGGTGTCTTGGGTCGTCGGCGTCATCGATCCGAATATTGCGAAGGCCAGGAGTGCCACGACCACGATGCCGATCACATAAGACCATGTCGAATGAGAGCGGGGGTCAGTGCCGGTCGCATCGCGTGGCGGGTTGCCATAGTTATCGCGCGCTTCATCATGCTTGGTTAAGGCCATCTGCTTCCTCCTTTTCTCTTCTACAGAAAACGGCTGAATGCGGTGCGAAGTTCCGCTTCATCTCAAAGGAGATTTTCCTGTCGATCTTCAAGGTCATCCCGGCGTTGGCGTTCGTCGACCGGTTCGTCCACCGGGTGCCGATTTTCGGGCAAGGGGCCAATGGGATTGTTGGGCGTTTCCTCGGGTTTATCTCCGGGAAGCGTAGGAACGCGGGGCTTTTTCGGGTCGCTTGTCATTGTTGACCTCCCGCCGTTGATCTTCGCTGGCGCGCTTTCACGCCGTGCGAAGGGTTAAGGCCGGTCTCTGGAGAGAGCGCCGGACCTCTTCGAAACGTGCGCGGGCGTGGCGAGGTTCCTGATCGGCGTTCGGCTGTGCGATCAAAACCGCGAGAGGCTGAACGGGGAGAGATCGAAAGCGGGTGTGCGATCCATCGCCATATCGGCCAGGATTTCACCGATCGCAGAGGAAAACTTGAAGCCGTGCCCCGAGCAGGGCGAGGCGACGATGATCGCGGGTTCAGACGGAAGCCGGTCGAGGATGAAGTGCTCGTCGGGCGTGTTGGTGAACATGCAGGTGCGCAGGGCAAGCACGTCGCCATCGGCATCCGGAAAGAAAGCGGCGAGCCCGCGGCGGAGGGCTGCTTCGTCGGCGGCATTGGGCTCGCGCGAGAGCTGATCGGCGGGGCCTTTTTCGCCGAGATGATGATAGAGGCCGATCTTGAAGCCCGGCACGCCCCATACCGGAAATTGATAGAAGTGTCCGATGTCGCTCTTGAGGTTCGAGACAGGGAATGCGCCCAAGCGAAAACGTTCGGGGTGTCTGGGGCGGAACCAGCCGAGCGTCTGGCGTTCGGGAACCGAAATGGATTTGAGCCCGGGCACATGCTCGCCGATCCAGGCTCCGGTTGCGAGGACGAGGCGGCCGGCTTCGTAGGTGCCGCGGTCGGTTCTCACGCGTACACCGCCGCCGGGAAGCGGCTCGAAGCCGAGTATGGGTTCGCGTCCCCGTAGCGTTGCGCCTGCGTCCATGGCGAGGCGTGAGGCCGCTATGATCGCGCGTTCCGAGGCAACGAAGCCGCCGTCCGGCTGATGGACGCCAACAAAGCCATCGGGGAGCCGATATCCGGGATATCGTGCGTTGATATCTGAAGCAGCGAGCACATCGTGAGGCAGGTTATGCTGGCGGCAACTCGCGAGCGAGCCTTCGATCACAGGCGAACCTTCGGGGCCGATGTCGAGCGAACCGGTGATGAAAAGCAGCTGCTCGACGGCGAGTTGCTCTGTTTCGCGCCACAGCTCGTAAGCGCGGCGCAGGATCGGCACGTAGAGGGGATGCTCGAAATAGGCGAGGCGGATGATGCGATGGACGCCGTGGGAAGAGCCCATGCTGTTCGGAATGTCGTAGCGGTCGAGACCGAGCACGCGCTGGCCGCGGCGCGCGAGATGCCAGCAGGTCTGGGCGCCCATGGCGCCGACGCCAGCGACGATGACATCGAACGTGCTCAAGATCCGTGTTCCCGGCTGTTGTTGCCGTTCGTTCTTACGGCTCACACCGGCTGGCGACAATCATTCTTGCGTGGGGAGTGTCCATTCTTCGCTCATGCCGAGGATGGCCAGGCCAGCAACGCCATGTCGGCTACGGCGAGGAGATCGTTGCGCGAGGCACCGCCTGCCGCCTGGACCGACATGCCCTGGGTGATGGTCACGACGAAACGTGCGAGAGCGGCGGGGTCCACGGCCTTGCCGAGATCACCTTCCTGCCTTGCGCGCTCGAAGCGCTCGGCAAGGGCGGCCTCGCTCTTCGAGCGGCGGCTGCACAACTCTGCTTTGACCTGCTCGGCAGCCTCTCCGCACGAGAGCGCGCCCTGTACGGCGAGACAGCCTCGCGGATTGCATGGGTCGGTCAGTGTTTCCGCAACGCCGCGCAGCAGCCGTTCGACCACGCGGCGCGCCGTCGGCTCGCTCAGCGCCTGGCGCTGAATGGCGCCTGGGCCGTGCTCGGCGTAGCGATCGAGCGCAAGGCGAAACAGCTCTTCCTTGTTGCCGAAAGCTGCGTAGAGGCTCGGGCGGCTGATGCCCATCGCGTCGGTGAGATCCGACAGAGAGGTGCCTTCGTAGCCTTTCCGCCAAAAGACGTGCAGCGCCTTGTCGAGGGCTTCCTCTGTATCGAACTCGCGCGGGCGGCCTTTGTGAGCAGGCGGTTTTTCTTGTTTCAAGTTGTCATTCTGCATTTTCATACCTATTGGTACAGAAATTCATTGACAGCGTCCCGGCGCGTCCTATATCCGTACCACTCAGTACAGATATATGGCCCCGGAGGCTCAAATGGCAAGCTCTTCCTTCCACGAAATCGACAATGCCGATGAGGATATCTCGCGAGTGGCCGAGGCTGCCGAAGAGAGCTCCGACTGCTGGCGTGTCCGCGCGTCGGAGGAACGGCCGCATTCCTCCCGCAAGCACTGGCGCCGGCCCGCGCTGGGGCTCGAAAACTTCTCCTAGTTGCCCGATCTGACACGTCCGCTTCTGGGCCTCCCTCAGCCGCGCCGTGGGGCGCGGCGCGGTGGTCTGCGGCGGCGTATGCCCTCGAAGGAACGATGATCATGACCCCATTTTCCAAGCGCTCGCTTCGCAATGTCCTGATGGCGACGGTTGCCGCCGTTGGCGTTCTCGTCGCCCCGCCCCGGGGCGGCCTTCATGCCGACAATAGCAGTGCTCCGCCCACTTCCAATGCGGTAGCTGTGTCGGTCGCCGTCGTCGAGCCTCGTCAGGCTGAGACCTGGGATGAGTTCTCGGGACGGCTCGAGGCCATCGAACGAGTCGACGTGCGCTCGCGCGTGGCCGGCGCCATCCAGAAAATCCATTTCCGCGAAGGGGCGCTGGTCAAGGCCGGGGATCTGCTGGTGACGATCGATCCCGAGCCCTACGCGGCGGAGGTAGATAGGCTCGATGCGCAAGTGGCGGCGGCCGAGGCGCGCGTCGGATTTACGAGCGGGGAGGTCGAGCGCGCAAAGCGGCTGGCGGGTACGCCGGCTTTATCGGAACGCGAACTCGATACGCGGACCAACACTTTCAAGGAGGCTGAAGCCAATCTAAGGGCCGCAAAGGCTGCGTTGCAGGCCGCCCGCCTCAACCTCGGCTATACCGAGGTCCGGGCGCCGGTTTCGGGCCGCGTCGGCCGTCGCGAACATACCGTCGGCAATCTCGTTGAAGCCGGCCCTGGCGCGCCGGTGCTGACGACACTTGTTTCCGTCGACCCGATCTATGCGAGCTTCAACGCCGACGAGGGTGTCGTCTCCCGAGCGCTCGCGGTGCTGTCGCCGGAAGCCAACGCGGCAGCCGACGTGGGGCAACTGCCGGTCGAGATGGCGACGGCGGAACCGACCGGTGAATGGACCGGAGGCCGTCTGCAGCTCATCGACAACCAGGTCGATGCGGCGAGTGGGACCGTTCGCGTGCGGGCGGTGTTCGACAACAAGAGCGGCCGCTTGATCGCCGGGCAATTCGTGCGCGTGCGCATGGCGCAGCCGCGGCAGGCGCCGGTTCTCGCGGTCAGCGAGCGCGCGATCGGAACAGACCAGGACAAGAAGTTCGTGATGGTGGTCGGCACCGACAACAAGGTCGCCTACCGCAACGTCACGCTCGGGCGGATGACGGGGCAGCTTCGCATCATCACGAGCGGGCTTACGGCCAACGAGCGCATCGTCGTCAGCGGCCTGCAGCGCGTGAAGCCCGGCGACGAGGTTGCTCCCGAGCCCGTCGCGATGGATGGGACCAGCCACAACGACCATGCCCTGGCTTCCCCGGAGCCCGCGAAGATCGCGCAGCAATAGCGTTGCGCGACAACGAAACTGAAACGAGCCCGCGATGAACTTTTCGAAATTCTTTATCGACCGCCCGATCTTTGCGGGTGTGCTGTCGGTCCTGATCTTCCTGGCGGGCCTGTTGGCGCTGCGGGTGATGCCGATCTCCGAATATCCCGAGGTGGCGCCGCCGTCTGTCGTCGTGCGTGCGCAGTATCCCGGGGCCAATCCGAAGGTCATCGCGGAAACCGTTGCCACGCCGATCGAGGAGCAGATCAACGGCGTCGAGAACATGCTCTACATGTCGAGCCAGGCGACAACCGACGGCCTTATGACGCTGACGGTCACTTTCCGGCTCGGCACCGACGTCGACAAGGCGCAGCAGCTCGTCCAGAACCGCGTTTCGCAGGCGGAACCGCGCCTGCCGGAGGAAGTGCGCCGCCTCGGTATTACGACGATCAAGAGCGCGCCCGACTTGACGATGGTCGTGCATCTGCTGTCGCCGAATGACCGCTACGACATGACGTACCTGCGCAACTACGCGGTGCTGAACGTCAAGGACCGGCTCGCGCGCATCGACGGCGTCGGGCAGGTGCAGCTGTTCGGTTCGGGCGACTATGCGATGCGCGTGTGGCTCGATCCGAAGAAGGCGGCCGAGCTCGGGCTTTCCGCATCCGACATCGTCAACGAGATCCGCGCGCAGAACGTGCAGGCGGCAGTCGGTGTCGTTGGGGCGTCACCCGGCCTGTCAGGGGTCGATCTGCAACTCTCCGTCAATGCGCAGGGGCGCCTTCAGAGCGAAGAGGAATTCGGCGATATCGTCGTGAAGTCCGGCGCCAATGGCCAGATCACGCGGCTGCGCGATGTGGCGCGGATTGAGCTTGGCGCGGCGGAGTATGCGCTGCGCTCGCTGCTCGACAACAAATCCGCGGTTGCCATTCCGATCTTCCAGGCTCCGGGCTCGAACGCGATTCAGATCTCGGACAACGTCCGCGCGACGATGGCCGAACTCAAGGCCAACATGCCGGAGGGCGTGGATTACAAGATCGTCTACGATCCGACGCAGTTCGTCAGGGCGTCCATCGAGGCCGTTGTGCATACGCTGCTGGAAGCGGTGGCGCTGGTCGTCCTCGTCGTCATCCTGTTCCTGCAGACATGGCGTGCCTCGATCATTCCGCTGGTCGCGGTTCCGGTGTCGATCATCGGCACGTTCGCGGTGATGCATGTGTTCGGGTTCTCGATCAACGCACTGACGCTGTTCGGCCTGGTGCTGGCGATCGGTATCGTCGTCGACGATGCGATCGTCGTGGTCGAGAACGTCGAGCGCAACATCGAGGCGGGTCTCAGCCCGCGCGACGCGACCTATCGCGCCATGCGGGAGGTGACAGGGCCGATCATCGCCATCGCGCTGGTGTTGATCGCGGTGTTCGTGCCGCTCGCCTTCATCAGCGGATTGACCGGGCAGTTCTACAAGCAGTTCGCGCTGACGATCGCCATCTCGACGGTGATCTCGGCGATCAACTCGCTGACGCTTTCGCCTGCGCTGGCGGCGCTTCTGCTCAAGGGGCACGATGCGCCGAAGGATTGGCTGACGCGCGTGATGGATCGCGTGCTCGGCGGGTTTTTCCGCGGTTTCAACCGCGTGTTCCGCCAGAGTTCGGAGGCCTACGGTGGGGGCGTGCGCAGCCTGCTCTCGCGCAAGGCGCTGGCGTTCGGCGTTTATCTCGTGCTGGTCGGCGTGACGGTCGCGCTGTTCAAGTCGGTTCCGGGCGGCTTCGTGCCCGGGCAGGACAAGCAGTATCTCGTCGGCTTCGCGCAGCTTCCGGACGGTGCCACGCTCGATCGTACCGAAGATGTCATCCGCCGGATGGGTGAGATCGCTTTGGCCGAGCCGGGCGTCGAGAGTGCCGTCGCGTTCCCGGGTCTCTCGATCAACGGGTTCACCAACAGCTCGAATGCCGGCATCGTATTCGCGACGCTCAAGCCGTTTGCAGAGCGCAGGTCTCCTGAACTTTCGGGAGGGGCCATCGCGCAGTCGCTCAACAAGAAATACGGCGGCATAAGAGACGCCTTCATTGCCATGTTCCCGCCTCCGCCGGTGCAGGGGCTCGGGACGATCGGTGGCTTCAAGCTGCAGATCGAGGACCGGGGCGGGCTCGGATATGACGCGCTCGACGAAGCGACGCGCGGCTTCCTGGCGGGTGCTGCGAAGGCGCCGGAGATCGCGGGGCTGTTTTCCTCCTTTCAGGTGAACACGCCGCAACTCTATGCCGAAATCGATCGCACGAAGGCGCGGCAGCTCGGGGTCGCCGTGACGGATGTGTTCGAGACCATGCAGATCTATCTCGGCTCGCTCTACGTCAACGACTTCAACAAGTTCGGCCGCACTTACTCGGTGCGCGTCCAGGCCGATGCGCCGTTCCGGTCGCGGGCGGACGACATCGGCCAGCTCAAGGTGCGCTCGAAGTCGGGTGAGATGATCCAGCTTTCGGCGCTGCTCAACGTCAAGCAAGTGGCGGGGCCGGAGCGGGCGATGCGCTACAACGGCTTCCTGACGGCCGACATCAACGGCGGCGCGGCGCCGGGCTTCTCGTCCGGCCAGGCGCAGGATGCCATCGCGCGGGTTGCGGCGGAGACTTTGCCGAAGGGCATCGGCTACGAGTGGACGGAACTGACCTACCAGGAGATCCTGGCGGGCAATTCGGCGATCCTGGTGTTTCCGCTTTCGATCTTCCTCGTGTTCCTGGTGCTCGCCGCGCAGTACGAGAGCCTCGTGTTGCCGCTCTCGATCATCATGATCGTGCCGATGGGGATTCTGGCCGCGATCTTCGGCGTCTATCTGACCGGTGGCGACAACAACGTGTTTACGCAGATCGGCCTGATTGTCCTGGTCGGGCTTTCGGCCAAGAACGCGATCCTGATCGTGGAGTTCGCGCGCGAACTGGAATTCGCGGGGCGGACGCCTCTCGAGGCCGCGGTCGAGGCAAGCCGGTTGCGCTTGCGCCCGATCCTGATGACGTCGCTCGCCTTCATCATGGGCGTGGTGCCGCTCGTCACCTCGACAGGCGCAGGCGCGGAAATGCGCCAGGCGATGGGCGTGGCGGTGTTCTCCGGCATGATCGGCGTTACGTTCTTCGGCATCTTCCTGACGCCGGTGTTCTACGTGATGCTGCGCACACTTTCAGGGAAGCCGCTGAGGCACACGGGCGGTCCTGCGGCGCTCGGTGAGGATTTGCCGCATCCCGCCCATGCGCACGCGGAAGCCGGTCTTTAGCGAGACCGATGATTCACGCTTCAGGCTTTTTCTGCGCTGCCGATTCACGCCGCGGCTGATAGGGGCCGCGACGATCGGAGCTCAGGGCCTGAAGCGATCATGGTCATCTTAGTGAGACCGATGATTCACGCTTCGGACTGATTGGGTTCGAAGCGATCATGGTCTAGTACGGCGGACGGCCCTCGGTTTTCGCGAGCCAGGCCAGCAGGCAGTCGGCGGAGATCCGCCAATCGGGATCGAGCATCAAAGTGTGCGAGAGGCCGGGGAGCAACTGGGCCGACGTGCCGTACCAGGTTGCTGTCGTCCAGAGGTCTTCCTTACGGATGAAACGATCCTCGGTGCCGCCCATGACCAGCATCGGTGGGGCGAGCCATGGCATCGGCGCAAACGGCCGCATTCCCTGCAACTCGAAGCCGACGAGGGGACTTTCCTGGCCGCCGCGCGCGGCGAACGCCGCAAACGCGGCCTTGTCGATGCGGTTCGAGAAGAGGCCTTCGCGCAGGATCTCAAAATCCACCTGGCGCAGGCTGGACGTGAACATCGTCGAGATCTCACGCCAAAGCGTGGGGTTCTGCCACATCATGGCGAGGTTCGCAGCCATCAGGCCGTTTGGAGGAACGGATGCCATCAAGGCGGCGCCCGCGAAACGCGCGCCGGAGCTGATGGCGTTTTGCACCACGGCGCCGCCCATTGAGTGACCGACAGCGATCACCGGCCGCCCGATGGCTGATGAGGCTTCCAACAGATCGGTGGTGTAGTCGCTGAGCGTCAACGTGCCGAGAAGATCGGTGCCGCAGCTCTTGCCATGACCTCTGAGACTTACGGCGTGGACGTTGTAACCGGCCTCGGCCAGATAGGGCATGAAGGTCTTTTCCCAGACCCACGCGCCGACGAAGATGCCGTGAACGAGAAGGATATCGACGTCCCTCGGCCTGCCGCGGCCGGGTGCGTGAAGTACTTCGAGGGACATGCCGCTCCTGGGAAAAATTCCGGTTCGCCTAGCTTCCCGTGATCGGGTGTAGGCTTGCAACCGGCATCAGGTCGCAGGCTTTTGACGGCGGGCGAGGCCGAGCGTCGCGCGCAGCATCGCGTCGGTTTCTTGGCGGCTCGCGATTTTCTTCGGCCGCGTATGGCGTGCTGGCGTGAAATCGGGTTCTTCGCAGAGATCGGCGAGAGCTGCCACGCGCTCCCAGTTAATCCGGGATCGTTCGGCATCCATCGCGAGAAGCATTGTCGCGGTGATCAGAATTGCGTTGTCGGTAAGCTGCCATGTCGCCCGATCGTCAACCGATTGCGAGGGATCGCGGGGATCGTAGCAGAGAAAGGCGCCGATGTTGTCCGATTGCATGTGTACGCAAACATCCTAGCACGACCAAATCGTAGCGAGGATATAGCGCGCGGTGGCTGACAGCAGGCTGACAGGGCGGCCGGGAACGCCGCCCTGTGTGGGCTTGATTGGTTGGTTTGAGAGGCGTTGGGCGCTCGGCGCTTAGCGCTCGACGAAGGCTTTCTCGATGACGAAGTCGCCCGGCGTTCCGCTGTTGCCTTCCTTGAAGCCGCGCGCAATCAGCATCTGGGTGAGATCCACGAGCATACCGGGGTTGCCGCAAATCATGACGCGGTCGGTTTCGAGATCGAGGGGCGGAAGCGCGAGATCGCGGAAAAGTGTTTCCGAGGTGATCAGATCCGTCAGGCGGCCTTGATGACGATAGGCTTCCTGGGTGACGGTATCGTAGTAGCGCAGTTTTTCTGAAGCGAGCTCGCCCAGGAGTTCGTGCTGCTTGACGTCAGCGACGACGTCCGCGGCGTACTTCAACTCAGCCACCGTGCGGCAGCCTTCGGCGGCAATCACGGTTTCATAATTCTCGTAGGCTTCGGGGTCGCGCAGAACGCTGGCGAAGGGCGCGAAGCCGGTGCCAGTGCCGAGGAGGAGCAGGCGCTTGCCGGGGCGCAGGTTGCCGAGCAGCAGCGTGCCGGTGGGCTTCGGGCCGACGAGGAGTTCATCGCCGGGCTTGATGTGCTGAAGGCGGGACGTCAACGGCCCGTCCGGCACCTTGATCGAGAAGAACTCGAGATGGTCATCGTAGATCGCGCTGGCGATGCTGTAAGCGCGCAGCAGAGGGCGCGTTTCGGTCATCAACCCGATCATCGTGAACTGGCCGCTCTGGAAGCGGAACGACGGGGTGCGGGTGGTTTTGAAGCTGAACAGATGGTCGGTGTAGTGAGACACGTCTAGGACCCGTTCCACGAACAGGTTTCCGGTGCTCCGGGTCGCGGGTGCGGGTGTTTCGCGCACGGCTGAGTTCTGGGTGTCATCCAGCATCGGGCGGTGGTTCCCTCTTGTCTCGTCGTTCGCCTGTCGCTCGCTCGGGTCTTGCTTTTGCGACGGTCCTACTTCCGGCACTTCCGGTTATTCTGATTTTTCAAATCATGAAACTAGCCGGGACCATAGAGTGATGTATCCTTATCGGGCAACCCGCTTGATAGGGATCAAAAAGATCCGCCCGTGCGGTCATCAGCCGCGCGGGCGGGTATATGTTTCAAGAATGGAAATTATCTTAGGCGGCGTTCGCCAATTTTTGCAGCGCCGCGGCGTCAACAATGCGAAGACCCGTCGGGGTTTCTTTTACGGCGCCATGCTTTTTGAGATTCAAAAGCGCGGCTCCGAGCTTGTCGATGCTCAAATCCAACTTCTCCGCAACGAAGCCGGCGGTGATGTCGTCGGAAATCAAATTGCTATCGCGCCCCTCGGGTCCGTTCAGGCTCGAAAGGGCAAGCAAGAAGTTTGCAACGCGCGCTGAAGCCGGCGGCTCCTTGGATGCCAGAGCCTGATCGCGCAGGTGATCGAATTCCCGCTCGACGGCAGCCGACAAGCGGAAGGACAAGCGATCGTCGTTGTCCATGGCCTCTTCGAAGTCTTCATTCGAAACAAGGCTCACGACGGTGTCGACCATTGCCTGGGCGGTGCTGACGTGGCGGCGCAGATGGCCGAGACCGATGATGTCTCCCGGAAATGCGAACTCAATCACGTCGTGACGGCCATCAGCCCAGAGCATGTAATGGCAGATCGCGCCGCGCTCGACGCGATACAGGGCGCGGTCGTCACCGGCCTGAAACAGAATTTCGCTGGTTTTGACAGTCTGCAGCACGACGCCGGAGCCAAGAACGGCGGGATTCAAATTCCCCATTCCGTTGCTCGACGGCTCAAAAGTTCCAGACCGACAGACGCTCTCCATAACGCTTTACTCCCGTACGCACGGTGCATGTAGTTGGGCGACTTGTCATAATCAAGTCATAATTCGCTTTCGTACCAATTAGTAAGGGTACCGGGCTCAGGTTAAATCTTTGATCAAGTCCGTCTGTTCCCTAGGAAACTCCGATTTTGGACCGTGCGACGTTTTCGATCAGCAACCGGAGTGTCAGTCGATGGTTTCCGGCGTGTTTCTTGAGCAATATTAACCAGATTATGTCCGTGGACGCACATTGTTTTTGGATCGTGCGGCCGGAAAAATTAGTCGGCACTCTCAACAATACGGCTTTCGGTGACGATTAGTTTCATCGCGAGATCGTGTTTTTGAGGTGCGAAGTCCGCCAGTTCGCTCGCGTCAAATCCAATTCCGATAGCAAGCGGCCGCGGGTCGCGGGCGGCGAGGGTGCGGTCGAAGTAGCCTCCGCCGTAGCCGAGGCGCCAGCATCCGCAGAACCCGACAAGGGGGGCTATGATGATTTCGGGGGCGACGGATCGCTTTTCCGCCGGCTCGGGGATGGTCCAGACACCCGGGCGCAGGGGCGCGCCGGGTTCCCAGACGCAGTAGTCGAGCGGCTGCCCGGGGGCCGTGATGACAGGCAGGGCAAGCGAAATCCCTCGCTCCGCGCTCAAACGACGAGCCCACTGGAGGAGGTCGATCTCGCGCTTGATCGGCCAGTAGAGGCCGAGTGTCGTGAGGGGTAGGCCGGCAAGCGCCTTGTCGAGGTTGGCAATGACGCGGGCCGACAGCGCGCGCCGCGTCGCCGAGGGCAGAGCATTGCGCGCATCCAGCAACCTCCGGCGCTGCTCGCGGCGCGATCCCTTCCAGTCGTCTGGTTGCGGGGCGCTCATCTCACGAAACGCTACGTCAGGTGTTTGCCGGGGTCGAGCCGAACTTAGCGGGCGTGAAGCCGGGGCCTTCGCCGCGATGCAGGCTGATGCCGAGATGGAGGGATTCGGCGATCCGTTCGGCCCGGTCGATGAAGAGCGCGGCGGCAGGCTCGGGGCAGACCTTCTTTGCGGTCGCGCGGAAGAGGGCCAGCCAACGCTCGAAATGTTCGATGGAGATGTCGGGGATGGCGATGTGGACCGGCATCGGGCGGCCTTTGAAACGTCCGGTCATCAGCACGACCGACGACCAGAACGCGCATAGCTTTTCGAGGTGGGCGTCCCAATCCTCGATACGGGCTCCGAAGATCGGCCCCAGAAGAGGATCGCGCCTCACCTCGGCATAGAAGCTGTGCACCAGGTCGTGGATCATGGGTTCGGTGATGCCGACCGGAACGCCGGGAGCCTTCGGATGGGGCGTGTGCTGCATGGCGGAGACCACTCTCGACCTATTCTTTCAAGCAACCTATCTTTTAAGATATATTTAGAATACATCTTATGCGGGCTAGAGCCAAGCGTGGCTCGATGTGGCATTTCGGCGGGCGTTTTAGATGCGGCTGACCACTCATTCTGACTATTCGCTGCGCGTGCTGATGTATCTCGGCGCGAGGCCGGATCGGCTCGCAACGATCGAGGAGATCGCTCGCGCCTACGGTATCTCGGAAAACCATCTCATGAAGGTCGTGCACCGGCTGGCGCAGCACGGCTTCGTCGAGACGGTTCGCGGGCGCGGCGGCGGGCTCAGGCTCAAGGGCGATGCGGAGAGCATCCGGCTCGGAGCCGTGGTGCGCGCGGTGGAGGAGGATTTTCGGCTGGTCGAATGTTTCGGCAGCGACGATCTCTGCCGGATCACCGACGTGTGCCGGCTGAAGCGCGTGCTCAATCAGGCGCTCGGCGCATTCCTATCCTCGCTCGACGGCTGGACGCTCGCCGATCTCGTCGCGAAGCCCAAGGCGCTCGTGGACGCGCTGGCAATCGATGCGGGTTGAGATTTTCTAGCGGAGGCGTTTGCGACATGGCTCTTTCGACACGGCTTACCGAGCGACTTTCGCTTTCCCACCCGATCATTTCCGCGCCGATGGCTTTCGCCGCGGGCGGGCGTCTTGCGTCCGCGGTCTCGGCGGCCGGTGGGCTTGGGCTTATCGGTGGTGGCTACGGTGATGCGGCCTGGCTCGAAGAGCAACTCGGGCTTGTCGAAGCCGGGCAGTTCGGATGCGGCTTCATAACCTGGTCGCTTATGCGCCAGCCGGCTCTCCTGGATCTCGTGCTGGCGCATAAGCCGAAAGCGATTTTCCTGTCATTCGGAGATCCGGCGCCGTTGGTTTCTCGCGTGAAAGATGCGGGAGCTGTGCTGATCACCCAGGTCCAGACGCTACGCGATGCGGAGCACGCGATCGATTGCGGCGCCGACGTCGTGGTGGCGCAGGGGTCGGAAGCGGGCGGGCACGGCGAGAAGCGGGCGACGCTCACGTTGGTGCCGGAGGTGGCCGACCTGATCGGACGGCGTTCTCCGCAGACGCTTTTGTGTGCGGCGGGCGGTATCGCCGATGGGCGGGGTCTTGCGGCCGCGCTGATGCTCGGCGCCGATGGCGTCCTGGTCGGATCCCGGTTGTGGGCTTCTGCGGAGGCCAACGTCGGTCCCAGGATGCACGCGGCTGCGCTTGCGGCTAACGGCGACGACACGATCCGCACGCAGGTGATGGATCTGGCGCGGCGGCTCGACTGGCCCAGCCGGTATACGGCCCGCGTTCTCAACAACGCCTATACGGCGCGCTGGCATGGGCGCGAGCAGGAGCTGATCGCGGTTGCCGAAGAGGAGGCCCAGAAATATCGCAAGGCCTGGGCCGAAGGCGATCCGGAGGGGAGTAACACGTTCGTCGGCGAGGCCGTCGGGCTGATCGATGGCATCGTTCCGGCGGGCGATCTCCTGCGCGGTATGGTCAGCGAGGCCGAGGCGTGTCTTAAACGTTTCGCTTCCGTCTAATCGCCAATTCTGCGGCCTGCGGATAGCGAAAGGCCTTTTTCCCAACTGTCAAAGCGAGTAACGAGCGGCGGTCAGCGCGTGCTGTCGTAACGTCGTTGCGTGATTCGCGGTTTGGGAGATGCGCAATGGAGCCTCTCAAGCAATTCGCCGTGTTGCCCTTCGTGGAGGGCCCGGAGGGTTGGCTCGTGCTGCTCGTCTCCAGTCGGGGCACGGGGCGCTGGGTGATTCCGAAGGGCTGGCCGAAAACGAAGCTGACGGGCCGGGAGCTCGCAGCGCTCGAGGCCTTCGAGGAGGCGGGGGTCGGCGGCGACGTGGGGGCGGAGCCGATCGGCTCGTTCGACTATACGAAACGCCTGCATTTCCTGGCATGGGCGCGATGCCGGGTTCTGGTGTACCCGATGAAAGTCACCCACCAGTTCGTGCATTGGCCGGAACAGCGTAGCCGGCGGCAGACCTGGGTGGGGCCTGAGCAGGCGGCCGATCTCGTGCGGGAGAGGGGCTTGGCGCAACTCCTGCTGCGGCTCGAGCAGCATATCGGGCCGCCTGGCGGGGCGTAGGTTCCCCACGCGGATCTCCATGCGGAATGGAGGCATAAGTCGCGTGTTGGGTTTGTTTTTTTGCGTTGTCTCGCTTAAGACCCCGGAAGGGGGATAGGCGATGACGTTGCAGAACGTGCCGAGGGCCGCCGACAAGCCCGAAAGGCTGCGTAAATCGACCCTCGATAAAGATCTCGGAAAAATCGACCGTATGGAGGAGGCGACGCGCTCCGCCACGCGCGGCCTGCTTGCGCCCGGGATCGCGCTGCTTTTTCTCACTTTGGCGGGATGCCTCGCCGCCTATCACATCGGCTTCGGGGGCAAGGGAACGTTGATCGTCGCCGCGGCGGTGATCGGTGGGTACATGGCGCTGACGATCGGCGCCAACGACGTCGCAAACAATGTGAGCCCTGCCGTCGGTGCGCGCGCGCTGACAATGACGGGTGCGCTCATCATTGCTGCCATATGCGAAAGTGCCGGTGCACTGCTTGCGGGTGGCGATGTGGTCGAGACGATCTCGAAGGGGTTGGTCAATCCGGCCGACGTGTCCGATCCGCAAACCTTCGTCTGGATTATGCTGTCGGCGTTGCTGTCGTCGGCGCTCTGCGTCCATCTCGCTACCTTTCTCGGCGCACCGATCTCGACGACGCACGCCATCGTCGGCGCCGTGCTCGGAGCGGCGCTCGCCGCCATCGGTCCGCAGCCGATCGATTGGGGGGTGCTTGGCGCCATAACGGCGAGCTGGGTGATCTCGCCGCTGCTCGGTGGCGTCGTCGCGGCGCTGTTTCTGGCCTTTATCAAGGTGATGATCATTTACCGCGACGATAAGATCGCGGCGGCGCGGCTTTGGGTACCGGTGCTGATTGCCGTGATGGCAGCGGCATTTGCTGGCTATCTGCTGGTCAAAGGGGGCGGAAATATCTGGGCGCCTGGCCCGCTGTGGGTGCTCGGTATATCAGCCGCGGCAGGCATTCTCGTTTACGCCGGCGTCGATCCGATCATCCGGCGCCAATCGGAGGGACTCGAGAACCGGAGGCAATCGCTCAAGCCGCTGTTCCGGTTTCCGCTCATTTTCTCGGCCGCCCTGCTGTCGTTTGCGCATGGGGCCAACGACGTCGCAAACGCGGTCGGGCCGGTCGCGGCGATCCTGCACAGCCTTGAGGGGGTTCCGGTCGGCGGCAGCGCTTCGCTTCCGTCCTGGGTGATGATGATCGGCGCTTTCGGGATCAGCATCGGTCTTCTGTTGTTCGGGCCGCGCCTCGTACGGCTCGTGGGTCATCAGATCACGAAAATGAACCCGATGCGTGCCTATTGCGTGGCTCTTTCGGCGGCGCTGACCGTTCTCGTTGCGTCCGCGCTCGGCTTGCCGGTGAGTTCGACGCATGTCGCCATCGGGGCTATTTTCGGCGTCGGGTTTTTCCGCGAGTACTGGACGGTTCGCTATCGCAGGCGGCGCCGCTTCGAACGCGGATATCGAGTCCACCAGGTGCCGCGCTATCTTACGTCAATCGATCAGGACGTGTTGCGCAGGCGAAAGCTGGTGCGCAGGTCGCATTTCGCGACCATCGTGGCCGCCTGGATCATCACGGTGCCGGCTGCGGCCGCTCTCGCCGCCTTGATGTATACAGTGATCAATTTCCTCGTTTGAGGATGCCGTTTAGATTGGTCACGGCACTTTTTTGCGGTGCAGTGCGCATTTTTTATACAGCGTATAAAATCGCATGTTTTCAATCCGAAAGTTCTTTTATCGCAATGCAATATGAGGGCTTTGCAGTTGCGCTCTCGGCAATTTTAATCTGCCGCAAAGGATATTTTGAGAGGCTGCTGATGATCTGTTCTCGGATTTGTTTCTCCGTCGGTTGTTTAAAATGTGGATTGCCAGTGCCTCTCACGTTCGTCAGAGCCTGACCGCGTTTGCGGATCGGTTGCGTTTTGGCATTCCTATTTTGGTTATCGTGCTGGCCGCCCTCCTTGCCGCAACGCTCGCGCTCGCGTTGACCGCAGATCTCACCTGGGTCACGGCGGTAATTGCTGCGAATGCTGTTGTTTCAGTCACAATCGCGGTTATCGCGATTGTGATCGCGGAAGGCGAAAAGATTTCCGCAGACAGGTCCCAGGACGCGGTCCGCTCCTATGCGGAGATGCTTTGTCAGCACTTCCTGGTGTCGAAGTCCGATACGCAGGGCCGTTTCTACGAGGCAAACGACAATCTGCTTCGCCGGATGGGATATACGCTCGACGAGCTTCGCGAGCAGCCGATGGGTGCACTATGCTCCGGGGTGTTTAGCGCGGACTATCTCGCCGAGATGTGGGCCACCGTAAACTCCGGGAAGACGTGGTCCGGTGAATTCTGTGATCGGGCAAAAAATGGATCGTTGGTCTGGATCAAGGCCATCGTTATTCCGTGGAAGGGAAAAACCGGGGAGCTGGAAAGCATCACCACAATCGGTGTCGATGTGACCGAGCAACGAAGCGCCGAGCTCGAACTCAAGCGCGCGCACGCTCGCCTCGAAGCTTTCGTCAAGCACGCGCCGGCTTCCGTTGCGATGTTCGATACCGAAATGCGCTATGTGGCCCATACCGAGCGTTGGCTGCAGGACTATGGACTCGACCGGAAGTCGCTCGTAGGTCTCAATCACTACGATGTATTTCCGGAAGTGCCCGCGCGCTGGCGCGCCAAACATGCCCGCATCCTTGCGGGCGGGCCTGCGGAGCGGAGCGAAGAGGAACGTTTCGTCCGGGCGGACGGATCGGAGAACATCATCCGGTGGGAGGTGCGCCACTGGTCCACGCCCGACGGCGTGGTCGGCGGGATCATGATGCTCACCGAGGAGATTTCCGAGCGCAAGAAGCTGCAAGATAAACTCTGGCGGTTGGCCAAGCTCGATGCTCTTACGGAGCTTCCGAACCGGCGATTGTTCAACGACACCCTGCGTGAGGCGATCGCTTCGGAAGGTATGAACGAAAGCGCGATGGGCGTTGCGTTGATCGATCTCGATCACTTCAAGGAGATCAACGATACACTCGGGCACGATGCCGGTGATGAACTCTTGAAGATCATTGCCACCCGACTGAAGAGCGCGCTCGGCAGCGGGGACGTGATCGCGCGGCTCGGCGGCGACGAGTTTGCGGTTCTCGTTCTTGGACGCCAGCACGAGGCGGAGATCTATGCGGCGCTTGCCGCGATCGAAAAGGAGTTCGAAGATCCGATCCATTTGTCGGGAACTCTCCGGTCCTGCTCGGCGAGCATCGGGGTAACGATATTTCCCCGCGACGCGACGGAGCCGGGTGATTTGCTCAAGAATGCCGATCTCGCGCTCTATCGCGCGAAGAGCCTCGGGCGCGGTCGTACGGAGCGCTTCTCGGCGCATCTCAGGGCGGCGATCGACCGACGTGTGGAGCTTCAGAAGGATGTTCTCGACGGCCTTTTGCGCGACGAGTTCGTGACCTACTACCAGCCGATCGTCCCCAAGGATCCGGCGGCGCCGCCGTCGTTCGAGGCACTGCTGCGTTGGCGCCACCCGACGCAAGGGTTGCTGACGCCAAATAGCTTCGATGAAATCTTCGAGGATCCGAAGGTCGCGCTTGCGATCGGAAACCGCGTCGCGGATCTCGTGCTCCGCCAGATCGCAACCTGGGAGAGACAGGGCCTCGAATTCGGTCGGGTCGCCTTTAACGTGACATCAGCTGATTTCGCATTCGGATGCTTCGCCCGCCGGCTCAGGGCAAAACTCGAAATGTTCAACGTGCGACCGGATCGGCTATGTATCGAGGTCACGGAACGCGTGTTCCTGGGTAGCGGCGCGGTGCATGTCAGCGAAGCCCTGGAGCAGCTTCACGCGCTCGATGTCGAGATCGCGCTCGACGATTTCGGTACGGGCTATGCATCGCTCTCGCATATCAAGGCCTATCCGATCGATCGCTTGAAGATCGACAGGTCGTTTGTGAAAGACATGCAGACGAACAAGGACAGCCTGTCGATCGTGCAGGCCATCGCGCAGCTCGGCCGGAGCCTCGATCTGCGCATCACTGCCGAAGGTGTCGAGAACGAGGAGCAGGCGCTTCTGCTCTCAAGCATGGGCTGTGGCAGCCTTCAAGGCCACTATTTCGCGAAGCCGCTGCCGGAGAAGGACGTGCCACGCTTCCTCTCGGCCAAGCGGCCGTTCGGGTCGCTGGTGGCGTGAGCGGCGCGCAGCCGGCGCGCTGCGATTGAAGTGATCTCCGAACTTTCAGCGTTGGAAAACATAGGTGCCGGGAGCCGAAGGCAGATCCTTCCTGGCGCCGGTGCCGCCCATGTGCGGCGGGGCCGTCATGCGTCCGGAGGATTTCTTGCGCAGCCAGTCGGCCCAGGCCGGCCACCACGATCCGGGCTGGCGCGGTGTTTCGGCGAGCCAGCGGTCAGGATCAATGTAGGTGTCGGTTGCGGCGCGGGTTGCAATCCGGAATTGGCGCTTCGAGTTGGCCGGCGGGGACACGACGCCCGCGTTGTGGCCGCCGGTGGTCAGCGCGAAAGTGATCTCGGTATCGGTGAAGAGGTTGATCTTGTAGACGCTGCGCCATGGTGCGACGTGGTCGGTCTCGGTTCCGATCACGAACAGCGGGGCGCGGATGTCTGTAAGCGCGATGGGCTTGCCGTCGACGTGGTAGTGCCCGCCGGTCAGCTCGTTGTCGAGATAGAGGCGGCGCAGGTATTCGCCGTGCATACGGGCGGGCATTCGGGTCGCGTCGGCGTTCCAGGCCATCAGATCCGAGGGTGGAATGCGCTTGCCCATCAGATAATCGCGCACGATGCGCGACCAGATGAGATCGTTCGAGCGCAACAGCTGGAAGGTGCCGGCCATCTGGAAGGCAGAGAGAACGCCCTGCTCGTACATCACGTCTTCCAGGAACGAGACCTGGCTTTCGTTGATGAAGAGCGTGAGCTCGCCGGCATCGATGAAATCCATCTGAGCAGCGAACAGGCTCAGGCTCTTGAAGCGATCCTTTCGGTCGTCCGCGATTTCGGCGGCGAGAGCGGCGGCGGTGATGGCCAATAGCGTGCCGCCAAGGCAGTAGCCGACCGCGTGCACCTGGGTGCCGGGAACGGTGTGCTCGACGACTTCGAGTGCTGAGAGAATTCCGAGCTTGCGATACGCATCCATGCCGAGATCGCGCTCTTCGGCGGTTGGATTCTTCCACGAGACCATGAAGACCGTGAAGCCTTCGTCGCGCAGGTATTTGACGAGGGAATTCTCCTGCGACAGATCGAGAATGTAATATTTCATAATCCAGGCCGGCACGATCAGCACCGGCTCGGCATGGACCTTTTCGGTGGTCGGCTCGTATTGGATCAGCTCGATCAGGTCGTTGCGATAGACGACTTTGCCGGGTGTGGCGGCGACGTTCTCGCCAACCTTGAAGCGTTCGGTGCCAACCGGCGGCTGGCCGGTCCAGCTGCGGTCGAGGTCTTCGGCGAGGTTAGACAATCCTTCGACGAGGTTGGCGCCCATTTTCGAGGCCGTCTCGCCTAGCACGACGGGGTTGGTGGCGATGAAGTTGCTGGGTGCGGTCATGTCCAAGAGCTGGCGGGCGACGAAATTCGCAACGCGCGTGTGCTGGCGTGTCATGCCGTGAATGTTCTTCGTCGCGCTGTCCCACCAGCTCTCCTGAAGCAGGAAGGCATCACGGAAGAAACTGAATGGCCAGGTGTTCCATTCGGGCGCGCCGAAGCGTCTGTCTGTTGCTTGCGGCTTGTTCTCAACGGAGCCCTCGTGCGTGAGCGCGGAGAGGAAGGTCTGGCGCATCAGGTGTGCCGACTTGAGGAGCGCTTCCTGGGCCAGCTCGGCCTGTTTGCCGGGGGAGGCGGCAAGATGGATCAGCCAGTCGAAGTAGACTTCCGCAAGTGCGGATGGGGCGAGGCCCAACGTCAGCCGCGAGACGAGGAAGTTCAGGCTGCGGTCGAGGGATCGGCCGCATTGGGACGAGAACAGCGCGGGCTCACCCAGCATCGGGTGCACGGGCCAAAGGGGCGACTGAGAAAAAAGCGACTGGAAGGGCAAGGGCGCCGCTTTCGATTCAGCCGGCATTTCGGGCCGGCTCTCGCGCCCGGATGGTGCTGCCCACGGAGCTTTTACCTCACTCGGGGAAGCCGATGCGGGGTCCGCCTTGCGGAGCGCCGAGCCGGAGTTCGTCATGGGTCTCGCCTCGTTGCCGATCTCATTCCTCGCCGCCATTCATGCTCGAAATCATGAATTTTGACTGTGTAGCGTTGGTCAGATTGCTTGTATCTGGCGCGGAAGCTCGCATCCGCGCCAGCTTGGTCAACGGCAGACAAGCACGGGAATCGTGCTGTGGGTCAGAACCTTGATGGCTTGGCTGCCGAGCAAGAAGCGCATCAGTCCGCGGCGTCCGTGGGAGGACATCACGATCAGGTCACAACCACGCTGGGTCGCCGTTTCAACGATGCCTTCGGCCGGGAACTGATCTTTGACGTGGAGCGTCGTGCAGGCAACATCAAGGGCCTTGGCCTGGGTCTCGACCGCCGACAGGATCTGGGCGGCGTTGGCTGCAACACTTTCGTCATATTCCTTGATCGGGAAAGCCATCGCGATCTCGCCCGGGGCGACTGCGACCCACGGTTCGGTGACGTTGATCACCGTAACCTTCGCCCCGCTGCACTTAGCCAGCTCGAGCCCTTCTGTGACCGCCTTCTGCGCGAGTTCGGAACCATCGGTTCCAATCAAGATATGCTTAAACATATTGCAAGGCCTCCTCATGTCCGGGGCTTTCGCCGTTCGCGGCATGGCAGCATGATAGCCGCTCCGGCGGAGGCCGATGGTTGACTTCAATCAACGTGCCTACCAGCTGGTTCCCGAACGGCTCATCGAGAAGGGCTTGTCGGGCTTGTGCAAAATCAAATGAGCCTGATGCAGGTCGGCGCATGGTAGCGGCTCGATTTCGAAGTCTCAATGTTGGTCGATGCGGCGCGCAGTGAGCGGCCAAGGGGAGGGCGAGGCGTGCTTGCAGCAATTGTCGGGCGTGTTGGCGAAGCTTCACGGGAAGGGCTTGCATGGCTGCGAGCAAACCCGCGGATGGGTGCGGTCGCTTGTGCTCTCCTCATCGCCGCGGTGGCGGCAGGTTACTTCGGGTGGCAGGCGCGCCGCGCTGACAGCTTGTTCGCCGGAATTGCCAAGACAAACGGAAGGATCGAGGCGGAGCGTGTCGATATCGCGACGAAGCTCGCCGGACGCCTCAAAGAGGTGCTGGTTGCCGAGGGAGATACAGTCAAGGCCGGGCAAGTCGTGGCGCGCATGGATACGGCCGAGCTCGATGCCCAGCTTCGCGAGAGCAAGGCTAATTTCCGGCAGGCCGAGCAGCAGCTCGACCAGGCCATTGCGCTGCTTGCACAACGACAGAGCGAGCTGACGCTGGCCGACCAGGAACTATCCCGTTCACTGGAGCTGGTCGGCAAGGGCTTCACGCCGCAGGAAAAGGTAGACCAGCGCCGTTCTGCGAAGATCGCGGCGGAGGCGGCGGTTCGCAGCGCGCAAGCGCAGATCGAATCCGCGAAAGCGGCCATCGAGTCGGCCGTCGCGCAGAGCCAGAGAATCCAGACGCAGATCGATGATTCCGTGCTGGTCGCACCCCGCGCGGGGCGGGTCCAGTATCGGCTCGCTCTGCCGGGGGAGGTGCTGGCGGCAGGCGGCAAGGTGGTGACCGTGCTCGATCTCACCGACGTCTACATGACCATCTTCCTGCCGACGAAGGACGCGGGCCGGCTTAGTCTTGGATCGGAAGCGCGCATCGTCTTCGATGCGGCACCGCAGTATGTGGTGCCGGCGACGATCAGTTTCGTGGCAGCGGATGCGCAGTTCACGCCCAAGTACGTGGAGACCGCGAGCGAGCGCGAGAAGCTGATGTTCCGGGTCAAGGTGCAGCTCGCGCGCGACGTTCTCGAGAGATATGCCGAGGTCGTGAAGACAGGAGTTCCGGGTGTCGCTTACGTCAAGGTCAAGCGGGATGCGGAGTGGCCCGCTGCGCTTGCGGTGAGATTGCCGGAATGAGCCGCGACGTCGCGATCGCGGCCCGGCTCAACTCGGTGTCGCATCACTATGGCGCGACCGTCGCGCTCGATGATGTTTCCGTTTCCATCCCCTCCGGCCAGATGATCGGCGTGATCGGGCCGGACGGTGTCGGAAAATCGACGCTGCAGGCGTTGATCGCGGGCGTTCGCAAGGTGCAAAGCGGGGTCGTCACCGTGCTCGATGGCGACATCGCGGACCGCGTCCATCGCGAGAGCGTGTGCAGCCGGATCGCGTACATGCCGCAGGGGCTAGGGCGAAATCTCTATCCTACGCTGTCGGTCTACGAGAACGTCGACTTCTTCGGGCGGCTGTTCGGGCAATCGGAGGCGGAACGGCGGTGGCGCATCGCCGATCTGCTCGCGAGCACGGGGCTCGATCCGTTTCCGGATCGGCCGGCGGGTAAGCTGTCGGGCGGCATGAAGCAGAAGCTCGCGCTCTGCTGCTCGCTGATCCACGATCCCGATCTTCTTATTCTCGACGAGCCGACGACCGGCGTCGATCCGCTTTCGCGGCGGCAATTCTGGGAGCTGATCGCGCGCATCCGCGTACGCCGGCCAGGCATGACGGTGGTGACGGCGACGGCGTATATGGAAGAAGCCGACCAGTTCGATACGCTGATCGCCATGAACGGCGGGCGAATTATCGCGACCGGTACGCCGGCAGAGCTCAAGGCGAAGGCGGGAGCCGAGACGCTCGAAGCCGCGTTCGTCGCGCTTTTGCCGGAGCACGCCGCGGCGCCCCCGCGTCAGTCGCGCGCGGCCGATGTGCGGCCGCACGACGGAACGCCCGCCATCGAGGCCGAGCACCTGACCATCCGCTTCGGAGACTTCACGGCGGTCGACGACGTCAGCATTCGCATTGAGCGCGGCGAGATCTTCGGATTTCTCGGTTCCAACGGATGCGGCAAGACGACGACGATGAAGGCGCTTACCGGGCTTCTGGCACCGAGCAAGGGAACGGCGAAGCTGTTCGGCAAGGCCGTGGATGCGCGCGACATCGAAACCCGCAAGCGCGTCGGTTATATGTCTCAGTCGTTCTCGCTCTACGGCGAGCTCAGTGTGCGACAGAACCTCAATCTGCACGCACAGCTTTATCAATTGCCGAAGAACGATATCGATGCGCGGGTGCTGCAACTCCTGCAGGCGTTCGCGCTGGGTGCGGTGGCGGATGAGAGGCCGGAAAGCCTCCCGCTCGGCGTGCGCCAGCGGCTTCAGCTTGCGGTCGCCATGCTGCACCGCCCCGAAATCCTGATCCTCGACGAGCCGACGTCGGGCGTCGATCCAATCGCGCGGGATCAATTCTGGGACATCCTGCAGCGGCTTTCGCGCGAGGATGGCGTCACGATCTTCATCTCGACACACTACATCAATGAGGCGCAGCGTTGCGACCGAATCTCGTTGATGCATCGTGGGCGGATTCTCGCCGTCGATGCGCCGGAGGCGTTGAGGGTCGCGAGAGGTGCGGAGACCCTGGAAGAAGCCTTCATCGGCCTTCTGGAAGACGCGGCGCGGGCCGACGAGGGCGGCGCTAGAGCGGTTGCAATCGCGCCGCCGCCTGTGTCCGTCCCCGTTTCTTCCATGGCAAGCGGTAAGGCCTTTCTCGATTTTCGCCGGATCTGGGCGCTCGCGCGGCGTGAGAGCATGGAGCTGGTGCGCGATCCGATCCGTATCGCCTTTGCCCTCGTCGGGCCTCTGATCCTCGCCCTTGCCATGGGGCTCGGCATCTCGTTCGATATCGAGGACGTGCGTTACGCCGTGTTCGACCAGGACCGGACGCAGGAAAGCCAGAGCCTGCGGGATGCCTTCTCGAACTCGCGCTATTTCTCGGAACAGCCACCGCTTTCTTCACAGGAGGAGAGCGACCGGCGCTTAATGGCAGCGGACATCACCTTCGCGCTCGGCATTCCGCCGGACTTCGGCCGGGATCTTGTTGCGGGCCGGCAGCCGGAGCTTGCGGTCTGGCTCGATGGCGCCAATGCGTTTCGCGCGGAGACGGCGCGCGGTTACGTGCAGGGTGTGCTTTCGGGCTATCTCGCCGATCTCCAGCGCGCGCAGTCAGGGTCGGCTACGAGCCTTTATCCCGCGGATATCGAAACGCGGTTTCGTTACAACCAAGCTTTTCTCAGCCTCAATGCCATCTCGCCCGGCGTGCTGATGATGCTGATCCTGCTGTTCTCGGTGATGCTGACAACGCTCGGCGTCGTGCGCGAAAAGGAGCTGGGGTCGATCACGAACCTCTATGCGGCGCCGGTCAGCAAGCTCGAGTTTCTGATCGGGAAGCAGCTTCCTTACGTCGGAATCGCGATGGTGTGCTTCGTCAATCTCACGCTGCTCGTGACGTTCGGCTTCGGCGTGGGGATGCCGGGAAGCTTTCCGGCTCTGGTTCTCGGTGCGGTTCTGCTTGCTCTCGCGGCGACGGCGTTCGGACTGGTGATATCGGCATTCGTCTCCTCGCAGATCGCCGCCCAATTCGCGTCTGCCATCATCGTGATGATCCCGACGCTCAACTTTTCGGGCATGATGTACCCAGTTTCGACGCTGGACGGCGGCGCGCGGCTGATCGGCCAGATGTTTCCCGCGCTTTATTTTCAGCGGATCAGCGCCGGGGTGTTCAACAAAGGGCTCGGGCTCGACGTGCTCTACCCGAACCACATCGCGCTGATCGCTTTTTACATCGGCTTCCTCGCTCTCGCGGCGTTGCTGCTCAAAAAGCAGGAGGCTTGAGATGCGCGTCGCGCTGCGGACGATCTATCATCTCGGAGTGAAGGAGCTGTTCAGCCTGGCGCGCGACCCGGTTCTGGTCGGGCTCATTCTCTACACGTTCTCGTTCGCCATCTACACCGTGGCCCATGGCGTCAGGACGGAAGTGCGCAACGCGTCGATCGCGTTCGTCGACGAGGACGGGTCGGAGCTTTCGCGCCGGGTGAGAGATGCGTTCCTGCAGCCGTATTTCAAACGGCCCGAGGTGCTCGGCGTCGGCGAGGTCGATGCGGCGATGGATGCCGGGCGGTTCACGTTCGTCGTGGACATTCCGCCGGATTTCCAGGCCGACGTTCTCGCGGGACGGACGCCGACCTTACAGCTCAACGTCGACGCCACGGCGATGACGCTGGCGGGCAACGGCTCGCTCTACATCTCGAGCATCATAAACCAGGAGATCGCCTCGTTCGTCAGCCGGTCGGATGGGGCGATGGCGCTTCCGGCCGTGCTTACGGTGCGGGCGAAGTTCAATCCAAACCTCGAGTCGAGCTGGTTCATGGCGGTGATGCAGATCATCTCGAATGTCACGATGCTGTCGATGATCGTGGCGGGGGCGTCGGTGATCCGCGAGCGCGAGCATGGCACGATCGAGCATCTCCTGGTGATGCCGCTGGTGCCGGGCGAGATCATCCTCGCCAAGGTGTGGGCCAATGGGCTCGTCATCGTCGTGGCGGCTGTGACGTCGCTCACGCTGGTGGTCAAAGGATTGCTCGGCGTCCAGCTCGACGGCTCGACGGCGTTGTTTGCACTCGGCACGGCGGTATTCCTGTTCGCGATGACGGCGCTCGGCATCACGCTCGCGACGATTGCGAAATCGATGCCTCAGTTCGGGTTGCTGACGATCCCGTTCTTCGTCGTCATGAACCTGTTGTCGGGCGGGGTGACGCCGCTCGAAGCGATGCCCGAGGCGCTGCAGGTCGTCATGCAGGTGGCGCCATCGAAGCACTTCACGGCGTTCGCTCAGTCGGTGCTGTTCCGGGGAGCGGGCATCGGGATCGTATGGCCGATGCTGGCCGCGATGGCGGCGATCGGGGTGGTGCTGTTCTTCATCGCGCTTGTGCGGTTCCGGGCCACGATGTCGGCTGCCCGCTAAATCGTGAGGGCGGGACGACTGCGGCAGACTGACAAGGCTTGCGGGAGAAGCGCATTTTTTAGCGCCGCAATGGTTGCTCTCGCTTCGCGGCTCGGGTAGATGATCACGGCGCGGCTGTGCCGACCAGTGTGGCCGCGCCCATTCCGCCCCCATCATTGGGAGGAGACGGCGCTTCGGCGGGCTCAAAATCCCGTCAACCCGTTGATCTTAAGCGGATATTTTCATTGGCTGTCGTAGCTCAGTGGTAGAGCACTCCCTTGGTAAGGGAGAGGTCGCAAGTTCAATCCTCGCCGGCAGCACCATTTTCCCCGTTTCGCCCCTGTTTCCGATCTCGTCTTAACCGCCTCAGGCTTGGCCAAAAGAAAAAGCCGGAGCGTGGAGAGGCGCCCCGGCTTGGATGCTCCCGGCGCACGTGCCGGGCTCGGATTTATCGATCCGGATTAGTTGGCGGCGAGCTTCTTCTCGACAACCGACTTGGAAACTTCGCCGGCTGAGACGAGGGCGCCGATGCAACCCTTGGAAAGCTGGGGGCCGTGGGCGCGCATGCACTTGCGAACGCCGGGGCTGTCGGGGGTGTGCTGGCTGCAGTAAGCGTAATAATCCTTTGCGCAGGCAAGCTTTACGCCGAGGCTTACGGCACCGGCCTGGCTCGAAACTACGAGTGCGCCGAGGGCAACTGCACTTGCGAGGATGGTCGTGATCGGGGTCATGGCTCTCTCCATCGTGCTTGAAGCGTCTGTGACGCCGGGGTTGATGAGAGCAATTTCACCCAAAACGGCTGCCGGCGCTGTTCCCGGCGGAACGTGCGGACGACAAACGATTTTTTATTTCGAGCCGGTGAGGCGCTAGGCGGTCGCTCTAGGCCTTTTTGTGCCGAGAGGGTTTTTGTCGGTTGTGGTCGGGATCGACTAGTCTCGTTCGTTCCTTGGGCAATACGGATATCGGGACGGAGCCACAATGAAATATGCAGTGCTTTGTTATCACTCGGAAAATGTCGTTTGTGCCTGGAGCCCGGAGTACGATGCGGAGATCATGGCGAAGATCGCCGTGGTCGAGGAGCGGTGGTCGAAGGCCAAAAAGCTGGGGCCGGTCGCTCGCTTGATGCCGACGACGGCAGCCACGACGCTGCGCAAGGATAGCGACCCTCCCGTGGTGCTCGATGGGCCGTTTGCCGAGACCAAGGAGCAGCTGCTCGGCTTCTTCGTGGTCGACTGCTCAGGGCTCGAGGAGGCGCTGGCCTTCGCCAAGGAGTTGGCCGACGTCAATCCGGGCGGCGCCTATGAAGTCCGTCCGATCGGGTATTTCTCTGATTGGAGCGCGGGCACGTGACGGATCTGGGCTGGCTCGATGCGGCGGTGACCGGCGCGCGGCCTCAGGTGATGGCGGCGTTGCTGCGGTATTTCCGCGATCTCGACCGCGCGGAGGAGGCCTTTCAGGAGGCGTCCCTCAAGGCGCTGAAGTCGTGGCCGCAGAACGGCCCGCCGCGGGATCCGGCTGCCTGGCTGATCATGGTGGGCCGCAACGTGGCGATCGATGCCCTTCGGCGCGAGCGGAAATCGGAGGCGCTGCCGGACGAGCACGCGATTTCCGATCTCGACGATGCGGAAAGCGCGCTCGCGGACCGGCTCGACGACGCACACTATCGTGACGACATCCTGCGGCTGCTGTTCATCTGCTGCCACCCGGATCTGCCCGCGACGCAGCAGATCGCGCTCGCGCTGCGCGTGGTCTCGGGGCTTACGGTGCCCGAGATCGCGCGTGCGTTTCTCGTCAGCGACGCGGCGATGGAGCAGCGCATCACGCGGGCCAAGCGGCGTGTCGGTGAGGCCGAGGTGCCGTTCGAGACGCCGGGCGCGATCGAGCGGAGCCAACGGCTGGGTGCGGTTGCCGCGATGGTCTACCTGATTTTCAACGAAGGCTATTCGGCGAGCGGAGGCGACGCGCACGTGCGCCTGCCGCTTTGCGAGGAAGCCATCCGTCTCGCGCGCTTGCTGTTGAAGCTCTTTCAATCGGAGCCTGAAATTCTGGGTCTCGCCGCGCTTCTTCTGCTGCAACACGCGCGGTCGGCCGCGCGCTTGGATGCGGACGGCGCCATCGTGCTGCTCGAAGACCAGGATCGCAGCCTCTGGAACAAGGGGATGATCGCCGAGGGCACTGCGCTGATCGACAAGGCGATGCGCCACCGCCGGCCGGGGCCCTATCAGGTGCAGGCAGCAATCGCGGCGCTGCACGCAACGGCCGAGCGCTGGGACGCCACCGACTGGGTGCAGATCGACCTGCTCTATTCGACGCTTGAGCAGCTGCAGCCGTCGCCGGTCGTGACGCTCAACCGGGCGGTGGCGGTCAGCAAGGTACGGGGTGCGGAAGCGGCGCTGGCGATGATCGAGCCGCTGGCACCCAAACTTTCCGGCTATTTCCATTTCTTCGGGCTCAAGGGAGCGCTGCTGTCTCAGCTCGGTCGCGCGCCGGAAGCCCGGGAGGCGTTCGGCCGGGCGATCGCGCTCGCCCGGACCGCGCAGGAAGCGGCCCATATCCGCCTGCATCTCGATAAACTCGGAGACGAAGGCCGGGCCGGAGTAAAGACCGTCGGGGGAAAGAGCAAGGTGACGTAGCGCCGGTCGCCCATCGGTACTTATTTTTGCACCCGATTGTCGGCTTACACGATGTGTCTTCGTCCTAAGTCCAGCTCATGGAGGACATCATGCTTGAAATCGCGCTCTATTCGCTGCTGGCACTCGCGGTCATCATTGGCACCGTCGTGGTCTATGCCTCGCGGCGGCCGGACACCTTCCAGGTTTCGCGCTCGGTCTCGATCAACGCGCCAGCGGAGACGATCTTTCCCTTGATCAACGATCTCCGCAAGTTTTCGACCTGGTCGCCGTTCGACAAGAAGGATCCGAATATGGCGCGGGTCTACAGCGGCCCCGATCGCGGTGTCGGGCAGCGGCTGGACTGGGACGGGAATCGTGAGATCGGCAAGGGCTGGTTCAGCATCATCGGCTCCGCACCTTCCTCGAAAGTCGATATGGAACTCAACATGATCAAGCCGATGTCGGCCCGGAACCTGGTCTCGTTCACGCTCATCCCTGAAGGCGCCACGACGAACGTGACCTGGTTGATGCAGGGGCAGGTGCCGCTGTTCGCGAAGGTGCTCCATCTCTTTATCGACATGGAGAAGATGTGCGGAGACGACTTCTCGGCAGGGCTCGCGAGCCTCAAGGCTATGGCGGAAGGCCCCGCAGTTTTGTCTGCTCAATCGTAAAGCCGATCTACGGGAGGATACCATGGAGAAAGTGCTGATCCTGCTCGGGACCAAGAAGGGCGCCTTCATTCTCGAAGGCGACAAGCAGCGCCGCTCTTGGGTGCTCAAGGGACCGTTCTGCAATACATGGCCGATCCAGCACGTGGCGGCCGATCCCGCGACAGGCACGATCTATGCCGCCGGCGGCAATGCGTGGTTCGGGCCTGCGATCTGGAAATCGACCGATCTCGGCGAGACCTGGACGCATTCGAGCGCTGGGCTTTCCTATCCCGAAGGCGAAACGCCGATCGCGGCGGCGTGGAGCCTCGCGCAGGGCCGCGACGCGCTCTATGCGGGTGTCGAGCCGGCGGGTCTGTTCAAGAGCACCGACGAAGGTGAAACCTGGCAGCATGTTTCGGGCTTGCGCGATCATCCTTCACGAGAGCACTGGCAGCCTGGGGGCGGCGGGCTCATTCTGCACGTGATCGTGCAACATCCCGATGATCCGAAGAAGCTTTGGGTCGGGATCTCCTCGGCCGGCGTGTTCCATTCGGCTGACGGCGGCGAGACCTGGGAGCCGCGCAACCGTGGCACGCGCGCTGACTTCAATCCCGAGGATCAGCGCTATCCGGAGTTCGGGCAGTGCGTGCACAGCCTGGCGCTGGCGCCGGGGGGCGGCGAACGGCTCTACCAACAAAACCATTGCGGCATGTACCGCAGCGACGACGGAGGGCGGGTGTGGACAAGCATCGAGTCCGGCTTGCCGTCGACGTTCGGGTTTCCGGCCGCGGTTCATCCACGCGATCCCGAGACGCTGTTCCTGCTGCCGCTCAACGGCGACATAAAAGGGCGCTACATGCCGGATGCGAAGGCTGCGGTGTGGCGGACCCGGGACGGTGGCGCGACCTGGACGGCGCTCCGCAACGGCTTGCCACAGCAGGACGCCTATTTCGGGGTGTTGCGCCAAGCCATGGCGACGGACCGGCTGGAGCCGGCGGGTGTTTATTTCGGCACCGGCGGCGGCGCGCTGTTCGCGAGTGCGGATGAAGGCGAAAGCTGGTCATGCCTCGCGCAGCATCTGCCGGCGATTTCGTCGGTCGAGACGCTCGTTGTCGAGAGGTAGGGAATGTCGGCGCAAGATCGCGAGCGTGATGGGGCTACGGCGGGCGCGGCGGCGGTTACCGTCGTGCTGCCGCGCGCGCTGCTCGATCTTTTTCCGGGTTCGGAGCGCGAGGTGAGCGTGGGTGCGCGGACCGTCGCGGAGGTGATTGCCGCGCTCGATCAGCGCTGGCCAGGGATGCGTGACCGGCTTTGTGATTCCTCACCGCGGATCCGGCGTCACATCAACGTGTTCGTCGATGGACGCCGGGTGTCGCTCGATACGGAATTGAGCGCGGGCGCGAAGATCCATGTGCTGACGGCGATCTCGGGCGGATGAATGTTTGTGGTCAGGGCGCCCAGCCGAGGAGCAGGAACATGGCGCCGAAGCCCGCGACGTAGGCGAGCGGGATGAACCAACCGGCCTTCAGCCAGGCGGCAACCGAGCGGGCCTCAGGGAAGAGGTTGGTCAGGGCGACGCCGGCCGAGGAGCCGAACCATATCATCGACCCGCCGAAGCCGACCGCATAGGCGAGATAGCCCCAGTCATATCCTCCCTGCTTGATGGCGAGCGCGGTCAGCGGGATGTTGTCGAATACGGCCGACACGAAGCCGAGTGTCAACGCGGTTGCGGCGGAGGCAGGCGGCAGCGCATCGATCGGCATCATCGAGGCGGCGGCGACGAGCGCGAGCAGGAAAATGCTCCCCTTCGTTGCCTCGGGCAGAAGGCTCCACTCCGGATGATAAAAAGGGGACGCAATCAGGATAGTGGTCCAGACCGCGAGACCGACCAGCGGAACGTGGTCGAGCAGTTCGGGCGCATAGAGGTTCGCCAGGACGTTGGCTGCGATCGCGCTGGCCAGGATCGCGCTGACGACGGCGATCCGGCCCGGCACGATTTTCAGGCCCGGGGCCGCATCTTTCATGATCGGCTGATGGCGATGCTGGAGGCGTGCGGCCGGGATCGCGAACACGACGAAAGCCACGGCGGCGGCGATGTAGGCTTCCAGGACGGCCAGTGGACTGACGCCGGAGATCCAGATCATCGTGGTGGTGGTGTCGCCGACGACGCTGCCCGAGCCGCCCGCGTTGGAGGCTGCGACGATGGCCGCAAGATAGCCGATGTGGACACGGCGTTGGAATACGCTTCGGGCTACGGTGCCGCCGATGATGGCGGCTGCGATGTTGTCGAGAAAGGCCGACATAACGAAGACGAGTGCGAGCAAGGCAAGGCCGCCGGTCCAGTTGTCCGGCAACAGGTTCGGCATCACGAACGGAATCTGCGATTCCTCGAAATGGCGTGCGAGAATGGCGAAGCCGGTCAGCAGCAACAGAAGATTGGCGAGAAGGACGGCTTCGTGTCCGAAGTGGGTTGCGAGGCCGGCAAAGCCCGCGCCCGTCTTGAAGCCGGTAAAGAGCACCTTGTAGAGCGCAATTGCCCCGACCCCGCCCACCGAAATCGCAAAGGCATAGCGGTGGTAGATAGCGATCCCAATGAGGATCGCGGCGAACATGACGAACTCGACCGGGAATGAGGACAGCGAGAGAGGCATGGCGGGACCGTAGATTTAAGGGCGTGCCGCTCGTGGCACGCCCCATTGATGTGTCAGGAGCTCGTTCGCGGGGCTGAGGTCATGCGACCTTGGTTTCGGCGGGCGCGGGTTGGTTCAGGAAGGCTTCGAGGGAATCGTCGAGAGCCTGCATCCACGGCGTATGATGGGTCGGCGCCATGTTGCCGGTCAGCGTCGATGGGTAGGATTTATCCCGATAGGTCAGGATGCCTTCCATCTTGTGGTGCTCCCATTCCTTGAACAGCTTGGCGACGGTGTCGACGTCGAGTTTCGGATAGTCGGTCGCGGACAGAAGATCGCGGGTGTACTCGGTCTGGAAGTCGATGGCTTCGAAGGGGTCCTTGAGCTTCTCTTCGAGGCTGATCCACTTGTTGATGTCGGCTGCCATCTCCGTGTAGTGGGGCAGCTTGATGCGGCCGAGGATTACATCGCGCGCGTACCAGGCCTGCGCGTCGAACATGTTGAAGGTGTAGTACTGATCCTGCATGCCGATGTAGATCAGCTTCGGATTGCCCCACCAGAAAATGCCCTTGTAGAGCTGCGGCGGGTAGAGGCGGTTGCGCGTCTTCAGACGCAGGAGATCATCGAGGAACGGGAAGTGATGCAGGTAGCCCGTGCAGAGCACGATGGCATCGACGTCCTTCTTGGTGCCGTCTTTGAAATAGGCGGTCTTGCCTTCGACTTTCTGCAGAAGCGGCACTTCGGTGATGCCCTCAGGCCAGTCGAAGCCCATCGGACGCGTGCGCCAGGAGAAGGTGATCGACTTGGCGCCGTACTTGTAGCACTGGATGCCGATGTCTTCGGCGGAGTAGGACGCACCGATCAAGAGCACGTCCTTGCCAGCGAACTCGTCGGCCGAGCGGAAGTCGTGGGCGTGCATCACGCGACCTTCGAACTGGCGCAGGCCCGGGAACTCCGGAATGTTCGGCGTCGAGAAGTGGCCCGATGCCACAATGACGTAGTCGAATTCCGACGCCTTTACCTCGTCGGCGATGAGATCCTTCACGGTGACGGTGAACTTCTTGCTTTTTTCGCAGTAAGACACCCCGCGGACGACGTGGTTGAACTTGATGTACTCGCGTACGCCGCTCTTTTCGACACGCCCCTTGATGTAGTCGTGCAGCACGGCGCGCGGTGGATACGAAGGGATCGGCCGGCCGAAGTGCTCTTCGAACGAGTAGTCGGCGAACTCGAGGCATTCCTTGGGGCCGTTGGACCACAGATAGCGGTACATGCTGCCGTGGATCGGTTCCCCGAATTCATCGGTTCCGGTGCGCCAGGTGTAGTTCCAGAGACCGCCCCAGTCGCTCTGCTTCTCGTAGCAGACAAGCTCGGGGATTGCGGCGCCCTTGCTGCGTGCGCTTTGGAAAGCCCGGAGCGCTGCGAGCCCGCTCGGTCCGGCGCCGATGATCGCAATTCTTTCTGCCATGGGAACGCTTCCTGTTGAGATGCTCGTTGCAGGTGAAGGGAGCCGGTCGGCGCGCGTTTCAATCGGGGAAGAAGCCGAGCGATGTTGGTTGTCCGTCATCGTATTTCGACAGCCAATCGATTGTCGTCTGCTGGTAGCGCGACAGGCCCTTGTAGGCCGCGATTTCGGGCGGAAGCGTTTTCAGCACGCGGTGCATCCGCCGGCTCCATTTCGGAATGATCACCAACTCGCGCATCTTGAGTAGATAGCCGCGGATCGAAAACACGATCGCGTTCGAGCGCGGCAGACGCCAGAGTGCCTGCAACTCGACGCGCAAGTGAACTTTGTCGCCAACGTTCTCGGGCGTGACCGTCGTCCGGTCAATGCCCCACTTGGGGTAGGTCTCAGGCGCCGTATCCAGCCGCGGGTTTATGGTCATGGTCCAGTTGAGACGGCGGACAGGATGGCCGATCTGCATCGCGAGCAGGAATTTCAACGCGCGGTCGAAGATGCCGATCTCGTGTGCCATCGGCACCGGCGCGTGCCATTCCTTGAAGCTCATGCCGATATCGAAATCCAGGGACCAGTCGGCCTGGGAGGTGACTATGCCGGCGTCCATCCAGAGGTCGCCGTCCCGCTGATCGAGGAGGCAGAAGTCACCCTGGCACTGGCGCGTGATGTACTCCATCGGCCGCAATGGGAGTGTCGCGACGTTGCCGAAGGTGAACTTGTCCTCGATCTTCATCGGACGATTGATCCAATGCCACTGGTCGCCATCGCGGATGAGCGAGAAGTGCTCCGGGTAGTCGCGGGCCATCGAGGTCATCAGAAGTTCGACGAGATCCCACTCGGCCGTCAGCATGTGAGGGAGCGATTGGCAACGAAGTGGATCCTCGGCCAGCGTAATGGCGCGATCGCGCATGTCGGCGAGATAGTGCTCGTCGATGTCGATGGGGAATTCGTAAGCGGTGTTTTTACGGCCGGGGACATGCGGCTCGATGTTGACCGTATACATGTACTTGTCTTCATGGAACGGGAACGGAAAATGGCGGATTGCGGCCGGGCTGTTCGCGAACGTGAAGTCGCCGCGATAGGTCTCGTCCTTGAACATCAAGCCCATGGTGTGAGTGCTCCGTTGCCGGGGTCAGCATAAGACATGCGTCAAAGATCGAGCGTGACGGTGGACCCGTCGACGCGCGAGACGCAGATCATGATCTTGTCGCCGGCAGCCTTCTCGGCGTCGGACAGGTAGTGGTCGTTGTGCTGGATGGCGCCTGCGCACGAGACGATGCGCGTCTCGCATTGGCCGCAGGCTCCGCCTCGGCACAGATAGGGCGCATCGATGCCGGCGGCTTCCAGCGCTTCGAGTATGCTCTGGTGCGGGGCAACGGGAACGGTCTTGCCGGAACGGGCGAGTTCGATCGTGAAAGCCTTTCCAGGCGGGGGCGCGCTGAAACGCTCGTAGTGGACGTTCTCGGCAGGCCATCCGGCGTCGCGGGTGCCCTTCAACACCCAGTCGATCATCGCCGACGGGCCGCAGACGTAAACGTGGGTTCCGAGCGGCTGGCCATCGAGCAGCGTCTTCACCGGGATGGTTTGGCCCTGGTCCTCGAAGTAGATGTGCACGCGATGGCCGTAAGTCTCGCGGAGCTGGCGCCAGTAGGCGCCGCGCTCCTGGCTGCGCATACCGTAGTGAAGCTCGAACGGTACGTCGTCATGCTCGAGCTGGCGCATGATCGACATGAACGGCGTGATGCCGATGCCGCCAGCGATCAGGATGTGGCGGCGCGCCCGGCGGTCGACCGGGAACAGGTTTACCGGCGCGCTGATGGTGATCGGCAGGCCTTCGCGGATCTTCTCATGGATGAAGGCCGATCCGCCGCGTGACGCCGCCGCTTTCAGAACGCTCACTTCGTAGGAGGACGTATCGTAGGGCGAACTCATCAGCGAGTACGGGTTGCGCAAGGTCCGCTCGCCGTCTTCGAGCGAGAGAATGGTGTGGGCGCCGCCCGAGAAATCCGGAAGGCCGCTCATACCGATCGGCACGAGCTTCAGGCGGCGGATCTCAGCCGCAACCGTTTCGACTTCGGCCACGCGTACGCGGATTTGGTTTGTCGTCATCGGTAGATCTCTTCGGGGGGAGGGGCGGAGCCCGGTTCCTCGGCATCGATGATGACGCCCTGGAACGCGCCGAGGCGCCGCGAATAATGATCGCGCACGAACAGATTGATGCCGCAGTGACTGCAGACCACGGGATTGGTGGTGACGTTCTCGGTCATGCCCTTGCAGTGGACGCACTGGACGCGACGCTTGGCGGAGCCGCGGTGCTCGGTCGAGACGGACTTGAAATCGATGCCGACGGCGAGGGCTTCCTGGATGACGCTGCCGATGAACGGCTCGGTGCCAGCCGCATAGAGGCGGGTGCCCATATCGGCGGTCGCGAGCACGCCCTTCAGGCGGAACATCACCGTGGGCAGGCTCGGCAGTACCCAGAGATGTTTCGGGTTGAGCTTCGCGAGAGCGGCCTCGTGATCCGCTCCGGCGGAACCCGCGTGACAGTAGAGGATCGTCGTTCTGGCGAAGAATTCGGCGGAGGTTTTTTTTGCGAGGTCGAGAACGGCTCCGGCGCCTTCACCCTCGGCCACGACCAGATTGTGTTTTGCGTGCATGTCCGGCACGAGGCCGGGATAGACGGGTCGGCTCAGCATCGCCGCTGCCATGAGCGTCCTCGAATACGTGTCGTTGTGAAGGTAAAACTCGAGGCCTCAAGCCAAAGGTCCTGGGGCCTCGAGGTACGCACCGCCGGCCGGGGTGCTCAGCCAGCCGGCGGATACGGTTCAGCAATTATCGGCTTACTCGGCGGGGCTCGCCGTGAAGTTGCCGATGATCGCCTTGTGGTGCTTGGCTTCCATACCGAGCTGGAAGACGAGGAACACGACGAAGAGCGCCGCCATGCCGATCGAGAAAGCGACTTCCATTCCGTGGAACGGATAAACCGCCGTGACCTCGGGCAGCTTAGACAATGAAGTGATACCGGTGTTCATATGTGAACTCCTTTCAGTTGATCACGATTAGATCTTCGCGCGGCCTTCGTTGAGCTGAAGCTTCTCGAAAGCTGCTTCAGCGCCGGAAAGGTTCGGGTAAGTCGAACCCTGGACTTCGCCGTCGAGGCCCGTCAGTTCGACCTTCGGATTGACGCGCAGCAGACCGAACATCTTGAGAATGCCGCTCAGGATGTAAGCCGGAATGAAGCCGAAGCCGATAGCGAAGACGAGTGTTGCGATGATGTTGCCCCACGGGGTGATGATCGGCAGACCTTCTGCGTTGACGCCGAACCAGCCGGCACCTTCCGAGACGGCAACCAGCGTGCCGGCGCTCGGATAGATGGCCGGATAGCCCCAAAGCAGGAAGCCAGCCGCGACGGCGCCGAAGACACCGCAGTAACCGTGGACCGCGACTGCGCCGACCGCGTCGTCGAGCTTGAACGTCTTCTCGACCCAGTTGTGCAGGTAGTAAGCCATCGTCGTGCCGACCACAGCGAGACCTGCCGCGATAGCAGGATGGTAGAGGTCGTTGCCGCCGCCTGCGCTGATGAGGCCGGTGAGGCCGCCCGAGAAGGTCCAGAAGGCGTTGCCGCCCGAGACCAAGTAGGCCGTCATCATGCCGACGATCAGCGACATGAGGAAGTTCATCACGACGCCCGACAGCGTGATCGGGAAACCGTAGATGTTGGTGGCGGTCCAGTACGCAGGCTGGCCGTCAGCAGCGATGTTGGCCAGAGGAATGTGGCAGGCAGCATAGAAGCCGAAGAAGCCGACATAGATCATGAAGAGACCGATGGTGACCATCCACGGATTGTGAGCCGGGATTTCGCGCGGTGCGCCATCTGGCCCAAACTTGCCGATGCGGGGTCCGAGGTTGATCAGGATGCCGAGAGCTGCGAAGCCCGAGACGCTGTGCAGCACGCCCGAGCAGTACTGGTCGTGGAAGCCGAGGTACTGAACCATCCAGCCGTTGCCGGCCCAGCCCCAAGCGGCGGGAATGACCCACGCGACGGAACCGACGTAGATGGCGATCAGGAGGAAGCCGGTGGTCTTGGCGCGCTCGATGATCGAGCCCGAAACGATCGAAGCGGCTGTCATGCCGAAGAGCGCGAACGCGCCCCAGAACACGCCCGAGATGCGGTCTGCGATGTTCGGCGCGAGCTTGTCAGACCAAGGCTCGAAGCCGGTCGAGAAGCTCACCTCAGTAGTGGCGACAGGCCAACCCTGCAGCGCGATGTAGAGCCACATTCCGAACAGGAAGAACGTGATGCCGACCACGGGGATCGCCATCGCGTTCTTGAGCAGAGTGTGTTGGACGTTCTTGGTCCGCGCGACGCCGACCTCGTACATGCAGAAGCCGATGTGAATGAAGAACATCAGCACGATACACAAGAAGAAGTAGAACTCCGTGAATACGGTCAACATCGCTGTTGCTTGATCAGTCATGCAAAATCTCCCCTGCCAACTCGCAGTGCAGCCCCAGCCAAACAAGCCAGCGCCGCGTCCGATCGCGCGGTGCTCACTCGCTTAGCAACTTTCCCTAGAGGCAACTCTTGTGCCAGTCATGAAACAGAGCGCTGAGGCTCTGCCGGTTTGGCTCGCAAACGGCCATGAAGTCTGGGGTTTCGGCCTGTTACGCGCGGTTTGCGGGAGGCCTGTGAGGCTTCGTCATTCGGATCCTTTTGTTGCTCAAACATTGGGCCCCTGGCTCAGCTAGCGGGCATTGCTGGCAAAAACGCATGGGGCGGTGGAGGAGGCCGCAGAGGTCGGATGGCCTCGCTCCACCTGGGGTGTCTCGTCTATCCGGGAAGCTGGAAGAACCAGTTCGAGATCAGCACCACGGCAAGGCCGGCGGCGAGTGTCAGGTACGGCAGGATGCCGGCCTTCTTCACCGCCAGATCGCCGGGCTTGAGGTTCAAGTCCTCAAGCATGTGAGCGGGGAACACGCCCTTGTCCTGCACGTAGTGGCGGAACAGGAACACCGGGATGATCAGAGCGGCCGCGGTGAACCCGGCCCACAGCGCGAGCGGGTTCCAGACCTTTGCCCCCGCGCCCATGAAGGCCGCGTTGACGAACGCGAACAGTGTGCCGAGACCGAGGATCCAGGTCGGCGCGCGCCACGGACGTTCGACATGCGCGTTGTCGATGCGGTGGATCCAGCCGGCATTGAGGTTCAGGAAGTTGAAGATAATGTAGCCGACGTTCGACACGGCGAGGATGAAGAAGAAGCTCGTCGCGTCGGCGCAGGCGATCGCCAGCACCACGAGGTTGACGGAGAGGTCGGTCCACATTGCGGACGTCGGAGCGCCGTGTGAGTTGACGTGGCTCAGGTAGCGCGGGAGCCAGCCGTCGATCGAGCCCTGATAGAGCGTGCGCGAGGAGCCGGCCATCGCCGTCATGATCGACAGCATCAAAGCGAGGATCATCAGCATCACGAGGATGTTGGTGACGAAGCCGGAGCCGCCGACCATCGTCGCCATGGCTTCGGCTACGCCCGAGCCGTCGACGATCGGGGTGGCAAGCATGCCTTCGAGACCGAGCACGCCCTGGAAGGTGAACGGCACCAGCGTGTAGAGCAGCACGCACAGAAGGCCCGAATAGAAGATGGCCTTAAAGGTATCGGTTTTCGGGTTGCGGAATTCGCTGGTGTAGCAGATCGCCGTTTCGAACCCGTAAGTCGACCAGGCGGCGATGAACATGCCACCGAGGATCAGCGTCCAGCCGCCGATGTTCCAGCTGCCGGGCTCGGGTGCATAGGCGGCGGCGAGGGGAACGATGGGCGAATAGTTGGACCAGTTGATCTGGCCGGTTAGGATCGGGACGATGCCGACGATCAACATCGGAACGATCACCAGGAGGCCGATATACTTCTGCACGCTGGCGGTGCCGAGAATGCCGCGATGCTGGATCGCGAACACGAGCAGCATCAGAACGGCGCCGATGAAGAAGGCGGCGTTGAGAGAGAACGATACAGGCCCGAGCGAATGCGTAAAGAGCGTCCAGGTGCGGGCCGCGGGCGTCAAGGCTGCGATGGCGTCCTGGCTCAGCAGCGCGTTGATTGCGTCTTGTGCGGTTTTGCCGGCGTTGGCGGCCAGCCATTCGGCAATGCGCGGCGAATCCGCGGCGATGGAGCTGGCGTTGGCCTTGATCCAGGCGAGAACTTGCGGGGCGTCGGCGGCGGGGATCGGGGCGAGCGCGTTCAGAATGTAGGCGGCTGCGATCGAGCAGCCGAGCGACAGAACCGGAGTCCAGGCGACCCAGTTGCACCAGACCGAGAGCGGCGCGATGAGCTTCGAATAGCGGACCCAGGCAGCGGCACCGTAGACAGAAGCGCCGCCTGACTTGTTCGGGAACAGGCCTGCGATCTCGGCGTAGGTGAAGGATTGGATGAAGCCCATGATCATGGACACGATCCAGATCAGGAATGCCACCTTGCCGGCGGTGCCGGCGATGCCGCCGATGGAGAACAGAACGAGCGCGGGAACGCCGCTCGCGACCCAGAACGCGCCGCGCCAGTCGATGGCGCGATGAAGTGTTTGGGAGCCGCTATCTGCGACTGGCGGACTGAAGGTCGTCGTCATAGGAAACATCCCCGTTTGCAAGCGTTGCTCGTGGCCTTGCCGGGCCATCGCGGCGCGTGGAGACCGCGAGTTGGTAGTTTCCTAAGGGGCAACTCTTGTGCCAGTCATGAAACAGCCGTGAAGGATGACTTCGCTACGCGCGTAAGTATTTGCGGGGGCGAGGAAAATTTCTGGGCGCAATATGAGTGAAAATGCGTACGTAGTTACACCTAGCAATTTTCCTTACGTGATTAAACGTAAGGCGCGACGCTTATTCGAGTGGCACCGGTTTGTATTGGTCGCATCGCTTCTCGCTCCCGGAAAGAGGATTTCCGCGTTACAGCGATGAGAGAGAGACGGCCTAGATTTCTTGTTGTTCTTCGCCGCTCGCGGTTTCGATGACACCTCGCTCGATCAATTCGAGCGCGATGTCGGCAACCGTGCGCTGGGCCTTCAGCGTTTCGCGGGTTCTTATGGGTGGGCCTTCGGTGAGCTCCACGACGATCGCGCGACGGGCACGGCTCGGTACGGCTTCTAGCAGATGCTCCTGGAACGGCTTCGGCACACCGTAAAGCGCCTTGATGACAAGGTCGGGGGCAATGCTGTCGAAGACCGCGACGAGTGAGGGCTGGGGCAGCTTGATGAGGTCCTCGAACGTGAACAGCTGCTGGCGGATCAGCTCGGCGTCCTTTTCATTGTAGGTCGCGACGGCCTGCAAGCATTCCTCCATCAGCTTGCGGTCCATTTTGTTTATGACCTCTGCCAGGCGCGTGTGGGTCGGCACGTCGGAGTCACGCCGCCGGTTGAGCAGCAAATCCTGGAGAAACGAAATCTCGAGAAGAACGAGGGGGCGTTCGCGCACGGGCCTGAGGCTCAACATGCGGCCGACAACATCCTTGGACAGAGCGCGTGGCAGCATCTTAAGCAGGGTAGCTGATGTCGCCGCTTCGGCGCGGGAGAGCACGAGCGCGATAATCTGCGGGTGCTCTTTCATCAGGTATTGGGTCAGGGCCACTTCCGGGATTTTGCGCAGATGTTGCCAGACGGCATGGGCTGATTTGGTGCCGGTCTGGGCCATCAAGGCCGCGATTTGATCGGGGCTTAAAACGCCTTCGAGAAGTCCCTGGATTTTCTCGTTGGTCGCGGTCAGGTCCGCGCCGTTTTTGATGTCGTATGCGAATTCTTCGATGATGGTGTCGACGGTTTCTTTCGGCACCTTGCCGAGGTCGTTGGCCGCTTGAGCGACAACCTTGACCTGTTCCTCATCGAAATGTTTGAGCACCCGTGCGGCGAGCTGCTTGTTCATCGCAAGGAGAAGCGCTGCCACTTTCGCGGTGCCGGACAATTCCGGTGCGTCCGTGCTTTCCCCCGTCCGCTTGTCTGGTGCGGGTTTCAGATCGCGTCCCCCTTAAGTCGGGTATTTTTCCTATTGGCACGCGACCGAATCAAAAAGTCTCTCATCTGACTATATCAGTTGGGTGGGTCTGTCGAAGTTAGATCCTGTATCAAAACGCTGTTCTTTATCGCTGCGTCGCAGCGATATTCGCGGCTTGCCGATTGTAACCGCTGGCGAACGCGGATGTTTTGCAACACGAAATTCGGGTCGATTGCCATTTCCTGGCGGGAAACTCTTGTGCCGTAGGTGAAACAAGAGTTTAGTGATGATCGGCGTCAATCTTCATCGGACGCGTGATTGGCACTGGGGGCGGCCCGTGAAAATTCTGGTTCTGCAGCATCTCGCAGTCGAGCATCCCGGCGTGTTTCGGGATTTCCTGCGAGAGGACGGCTTCACGTGGCACACCGTTGAGCTGGACCAGGGGGAGCCGATCCCCGACCTCGAAGCGTTCGACGTGATGATGGTCATGGGCGGCCCGCAGGATGTCTGGCAGGAAGACCTGTTTCCGTGGCTGGTTCCCGAAAAGGCTGCGATTCGCCGGTTCGTGGCCGACCTCGGGCGGCCGTATCTCGGCATCTGCCTCGGCCATCAATTGCTCGCGGATGCGCTGGGGGGACGTGTCGGGTTAGGCGCCAAGCCGGAGGTCGGCACGCTTACGATCTCGCAAACCGATGCCGGTCGCAAAGACCCACTGTTCGCCGGTGTGCCCGATCCGATCGAGGTTTTGCAGTGGCACGGTGCGGAGGTTCAGCGGCTGCCGGAAGGCGCCGTTCAGCTTGCGCGCTCTGATGTCTGCGAAAACCAAGCTTTCCGCTACGGCAAGTTTGCCTACGGGCTGCAATGCCATGTGGAAGTTACGAGTGAGACGGTGGCAGACTGGGCGGCTATCCCGGAATATGCGCGGGCGCTCGAAAAGAGCCTCGGCGCGGGGATTGTCGATCGCCTTGCGGCGGATGTGGCGACCCGGCTTCCGCTTTACACATCGGTTGCGCGTCAGCTCTACACCAACTTCAAAACGCTGCTCGCATAAGTCCTGCAGCCGTTACGTCAACTGAAGCTCCGTACGTCGGAGGATGGTCACGAAACGCCATGGACAAGCTGGATGCCATGAACGTGCTTGTCAAAGTGGTGGCAAGCGGAAGCTTCTCGGAGGCCGCGCGCCGTCTCGGCGTGACACGGTCGGCGATCAGCAAGGCGATTACGCAGCTCGAGCAGGAGCTCGGTGCGCGGCTGCTCGACCGGACCACGCGTCGCGTCGCGCCGACGGAAGCGGGGTTGGCCTACTATGAGCGCTGCCTTGCCATTCTTGCGCAGATCTCGGAAACGGAAGCGCAGATCTCGCGACTCCATGACGAGCCCAAAGGCGTGCTCAAGGTCAATGCGCCGATGTCGTTCGGGACGCTCTATCTCGGGCGGGCAATCGCCGATTTCATGGAGCGCCACGGTGATCTCAAGGTCGAGCTGACGCTGACCGATCGCATGGTGGATCCGCTCGAGGAAGGGGTCGACGTCACGGTGCGGATCGGCGCGATGGTCGATTCAAGCCTGATCGCGCGGAGGATTTCGTCGGCGCGCGTCGCGCTGGTTGCGAGCCCGGACTATATCGCCCAGCACGGCGAGCCGGAGACGCCCCAGGATCTGATCAGTCATCGCTGCCTGCACTACGGACACTCGACGACGGTGCCGCGCTGGAGCCTGACCGAGGATGGGCAGCCGATCACGGTTCCGATTGCGGCGTGCCTCAGCTCGAACAACGGCGATACGCTGCGGGACGCGGCGGTGAAGGGTATCGGAATCGCCCGGCTGCCGAGCTTCCTTGTAAGTGGCGATCTCGATGAGGGTCGCCTTGTGATCGTGCTGGCCGACTATCCGCCGCAGGACATCACCATCCACGCGCTCTACGCGCCGAACCGGTTTCTTGCCGCCAAGACGCGCCTCTTCATCGACTTTCTGGTCGAGCGTTTCGGCACGCCCGCGTGGGAGAAGACCGCCGCTGCCGTGGAGCGCGTCTAGCGGGCCTCTTTTTGGGTCGAAGATCCGGAACGATGCGCCCTCATGATGGCGCATCTTCGAGAAGGTCGTCGCGCTTCTTCAGCATGGTCTCGACCTTGGAAGGCGCGATCTCGAACTCCCAGCCCTTGGCGCGGTTTTGGATCTCGTCTGCCTGCTTCTTGGCGTCGCCTTCGCCTGATGCTTCGATGGTCGCCCAGGCTGCATCCTTTTCGCGGCGTACCTTGAACTTGATCTTGAGGCCGTCGGTTGTCTGGAAGGAGACAGTGCCGGCTTCACCGCCCGCGGCTTCCGACGCCTTGCGGACGCTTTCGAGATCGAGGAATGCGGACGCTTCGACGATGTTGTCGATCATGTTCACGTACTTGATCTTCTTGCCGGTGGGGACGGCCTCGAGCTCATGGGCGCCGTCCTCGGTGCGCTTGATGTCGTAGGGTTGCTCGCCTTGGACCTCGACGGTGAGACGGGCAACCTTGGGTCCATCAACCTCGAACACGCGGGGCGTTGCCCAGTCCCGCAACGAAGCGCCACCTGTGATGGTCGTGCTCGCGAGCCAGCTCTGGTTTTCCGTGGGGCGGCGCACATAGGTGCCTTCTCCGGCGGCGGCCTCCTGGCCGAGGCGACGCTTTCCGGCGATGATTTCGGCAAGCGTGGCGCCGCTCGCGTCTTCGATCTTGATCAAGCGTGCGTTCGAAGTTTTCGCGGTCGGGTCGTCAACTTCGAGCAAAGCGAAGCGGTCGGGACGCTGGGTCTTGGGTTCGAGCAGGTTTGCTTCGGTGAGCGACACCAAAAGCGCGCGCACCTTGTCAGTCGCGGCCGGATAGCCGTCGCGGCTTTTCATAAGCCACTGGTCGCCGGACTTTTCGATGATGAGGGTTTTGTCTCCCTGCGTGATCGACAGGCGTGCGATTTTTCCGGCGTCGCTCTGGAGGCTCGGGAACATCTTTCCGGCGCTTTCGCTGGGAACGGCCCAATTGCTACGTGAGCCGTAGATGATGATTGCCGCCGCGAGCGATACGGCTGCCGTGGCCGCGAGGACTGCGAATTGTTTCGGTGTCATCGCTGGTTTTCTCCAGGTTCTATTATTTCAGGATGCTGGGCGGTTGCGGCGGCGGTTTCGCCATAGCGACCAGCCGACGCCGCCGACAGCGATCAGAAGCGGCACCAGTGCAATGTTGGCGAACTGCAACCAGCCGTCCAGGCGATCGATGCTCTGGCGCAGCGCGAGCTTCACCTGCCGCAGCTCGCGGCGTGTCTCGATCATCTGCGTCTTGAAGCCGTCTATCGTCGCTTGCTCTTTTTCAGACATCACGATGGCGCCATCGGCGGTGGACGTCTGAAGCGTGGCAAGCTCCTGCTCGACGCCCTTGAGCCGCTCGGTCAGCACTTGCTCCTTTTCGCGGAACTTCCGTTCCGCATCACGGCGCAGGTCTTCGACGAGGGTGAATGTGCGATCCTTGATGCCACGTCCGCGCAACGCGATCAGCGCGTCGCTGCCGGTCAAGTTCTCCAGCGCGCCGACGATGAAGGCGGCGTTGCCGGCTGACGGGATCACGAATTCCTGTCCCATCATCTCGCGACTTTCCACCCAGAAGCGGTCAGCCAAAAGATCCGTGTCGGCGATGACGATGGCGTTGATGCGGCCGGATGCGACATGGTCGGGATCGGGCTTGGTGTCTGCGGGTTTTGCATCGGCGGGCTTGGCTTCTGCGGATTTGGCGTCGGTCGCCGGTTTCTCGTCCGGCTTGTCGGCAGTCTCGCCAGGCTTTTTCTCATCCTTTTGCGCGTCAGGCTTCGGCACGCCATTCGGGAAAGACGATTTCGCCTCGCCCGAGATACGTGCGGCAAGGATCAACGGTTTGCCGCCAGGCTGATAGGAGCGGATCAGGCCGAGCGGGTCGGCACCCATACCGACCTTGCTGCTTGGGATCTCCATTGCCTCCGAAGAGGTGGTGAGGATCGGCGTGACGGTGGCGGTTGCGCCATCGACCGGCTTCAGGATGCCGGCGGACGCGAGGTTCAAATCCTTGATCCCGTTCGAGAGCACATCGCGCTGGTCAATGTTCGATTGATCGAGGCCGAGCCAGGCGACGAACTCCGTGACCATGCCTTGATCACCGCGACCGAACTGAACGCGGCGCGCATGGCGAATATCGGCGGCGACCTTGCTCGCGTCGAAGTCGACACCCCAGGTCTTGAGCAGCTTCGCCAGCTCGGCGCGTCCCTGGCCCTGCTTCTGCATCAACTCGAACTGGGCGGCTTCAGAAGCGGGATCGATCAGCACGAGAAGCTTGCCGCCCTTCAGCGTGTATTGGTCGATGGCGTAGGCGGCTTCCGGCGTCAGCGTCGTCGGTTGCGCGACGAGCAGCACGTCGATGCGAGACGGGATCTCGGTGACGGCCTGGTCGACGGTTTCAACGTCAAAGAACTCGCGGATCTGGCTCATGATCATCCACGGCGGCGTGGGCTGATCGCCCATCGGCGCCTTGCCGCCGTCGAGCGGAAGCGAGGTCATGATGCCGACGCGGCGCTTCTTCGGGTTCGAAAGCGTGTAGATCATCTTGGTGATGTCGTATTCGACGAAGCTTTCGCGATCCGGCGAGAAGAACCCGATCACCTGATGGTCGTCGGTGGCGTTCGAGGCGGCGAGGCCGAAATAACCGGTCTCGCCTTCGGCGTTGAGACGGCGGCCGGTGAGGCCGGCGGCGACGGCACGATCCTCCGCGTCGGAGAACGGCTCCGGGTCCAGGATTTCAAGCTGGAGCTTGCCGCCGGAAATGCGCTGAAATTCCTCGAGGAGTGTGCGGATGCGATCGAAGTAACGGGCGTAGGACGGGGCCAGCTCGCCAAGCTTCTTCGAGAAATAGAGGCGTGCCTTGATCGGCTCGTCGATTGCGGAGAGCACGGTCACGGACCCGGGAGAGATCGAATAGAGGCGATCCTCGGTGAGGTCGGCCTTCCAGCCGCCGAGGGTCTCGGAGGCGATGAGGTTGATTGAAAGCAGCGTGACTGCCGCAAGGGCAAGCCCACCCCAGGCGAGGCGCGCAGGCGTGAGGCGCGAGGCATAGGCGATCAAACCCGCGAAAGCGGAACCGAAGCTCGAGCGCACGGAAGCGAGAACGTCTGTCATGATGTGTCCCCAAACCTCAGGCGGATTTCTTCTGGCTGACGGCGATCGCGTTGGCGAGCAGCGCGAAGGCAATCAACGACAGGAAGAAGATGATGGAACTCGCCCCGATGACGCCGCGCGTGATTTCCTCGTAGTGGGTGAGGAAGCTCATGGACGCGACCGCGTCCGCGACGAGGCGCGGCGCCCAAGCGCGTAGCGCCGTTTGCACCAGCTCCATGCCGCTTGTCACGAAGAGGAAGCAGACGGTCGCCGACACAATGAAGGCGATCACCTGGTTCTTGGTCAGGGCCGAGATGAAGGAGCCGATAGCGAGGAATGCACCCGCCATCAGGAAGCTGCCGATATAGCTCGTGAGAATGACGCCGTTGTCCGGATCGCCGAGCACATTGACGGTGATCCACATCGGAAAGGTCAGCAGAAGAGCTAGCCCGATGAACGCCCAGGCGGCGGCGAATTTGCCGAGGATGGCCTCCAGGGGCGAAACCGGCAGCGTCATCAGCAACTCGATGGTGCCGCTCTTTCTCTCTTCGGCCCACAGACGCATCGCGACGGCGGGGACCAGCAGCAGATAGAGCCAGGGATGGTAGGCGAAGAAGGAATAGAGGTTCGCCTGTCCGCGATCGAAGAAGCCGCCGATGTAGAAAGCGAAGGCGCCGGTCGCGGCCACGAAAATGGTGAGAAACACGGCGGCCAGCGGGGTCGCGAAATAGGCGGCGAACTCGCGCTTGGCGATGATGTAGGCGGTTTTCAGGGTATCTCGCATCGGTCGGGTGCCTTCGGGCTCAAGCCTGAGTGGACGTTGTGATGTCGCGGAACACGTCTTCGAGACGGCCGTGCTCGACATAGATTTCCTCGAACGGCAGCTGTTCGCGGCTCAAACGGTCGGCGATGGCTTTGGCAGGTTGGGTGTTGGTCTTGGCGAAGGCGCGCAAACGAATGGTGTCGCCGGTCTTGTCGAAGGTCTCGATGCCTGCCACTTCAGCGACGCCCGAGAGGGCTTTCGATACGCGGTCGGCATCTGCCGCGCGCACCTTGATGGCAATGGCGCCGTATCCGCGGCCGCGGCGCAGAAGATCTTCAGCGGTGCCATCAGCGACGATGCGACCTTTGTCGATGACGACGGCACGCGTGCAGACCGCCTCGACCTCTTCGAGGATGTGGGTCGAGACGATGATCGCCTTGTGCGGCGCCATCTCACGGATCAACTCGCGGACGTGATGCTTCTGGTTCGGGTCGAGGCCGTCGGTCGGTTCGTCCATGATCAGGACGGGTGGATCGTGGAGGATCGCCTGGGCGATGCCGACGCGGCGCTTGAAGCCTTTCGAAAGCGTTTCGATGCGCTGGTCGACGACGGCGCCTAGGCCGGCGCGGGCGAGAGCTGCCGCGACGCGCCCCTTGATCTCGCTGCCTTCAAAACCGCGAATCTCGGCGATAAAGCGCAGGAAGCTACCGGGCGTCATGTCGCCGTAGGCAGGCGCGCCTTCCGGCAAATAACCGAGCTGCGCTTTCGCGGCCTTCGGGTTCTCCTGCACATCGAACCCGCAGATGGCGGCTTGACCGGCATCGGGCTCGAGGAAGCCGGTGATCATCTTCATCGTGGTGGATTTGCCGGCGCCGTTGGGGCCGAGGAACCCCAGAACCTCGCCCTTCTCGACGGCGAGCGAGATGCCGCTCACGGCGGTGATCGCACCGAATGCCTTTTGCAGCCCCTTCGCTTCGATAAGCGCGGCCATGCGTCAACCTCCCCTGGGTGCCTCGCGATCGGAATGAAGGGATCGCGTCGATTCGATCACTCCGTCCGCAGCCGTCGTTTGCGCGGCCTGCGTTAGCACAAGTTCTTCGTTTCGCGTCCGGCGCTGTCACGGGCGGGCCATTCCTTAAGGCTGCCAGGACCTTGCGGGCGGCTACTCGTGTCAGGCGAACGCGAGCGGGAAATTAGCTGGCTGGCGGCTCGATTCAAGAGGGCAAAGGTCTGATAACGCTAGGCTTAACAAAAGTTCATATTGGTAAGGTGAAGACGCTTCGAGGGCGTTTGCAAGACCGGCCGCGGAGGTCTGTTGCGTTCCGGTTCCCATCTTGTGTGGAATGCGCCGGCCGAGGCCGATGCGGACTTGTTGTGGCGTCATCTATTTGTCATGTCTAACAACACGTTCGGTATGCGTCCCTGTCGTGCTTTTCAAATGGATCGCGCTATGGCCGCCCCTTCTTCTGAGCCGGGTCTCCCGCCGCCGTTGAATGTCATTCCTCCTCGCGCCTGGTCTCCGGACCGGTCGGATGCGTGGTGGTGGCTTTATCTCCCGCTCGCCATTCTTGCGGGCGTGCTGGTGATTCATGCGACGTCTCCTGCCTTCTACGAGGCGTATGTGCTGCCGGAGGGGTTTGGGTTCCTTGAACTCACCCAATTCTTCCTTGCTGCCGCCGCGTCGGTGCTTTGCCTCACGGCCTTGCGCTTCGAGGTTGTAAAAGGCAGCACGCTGCTTTGGATCGCGGTGCTGTTCTTTGCGCTGGCGGCGTTCTACATCGCGGGCGAAGAGCACAGCTGGGGGCAGCACTTCTTCAACTGGAACACGCCGGCCTATTGGTCGGAGATCAATCGCCAGCAGGAGACCAATCTCCACAACACGTCGGCGTGGTTCAACCAGCGCCCGAAACTCCTGTTCGACAACGCCATGTTCATCGGCGGTATTTTCGTGCCGCTCGTCCAGCTATGGACCGGCACGTTCCGCCGTCCGCTGCTGGCGCTTTTGACACCGGCTTTGGTGATCGCCCCGGCGGCGGTGATCGCACTCGCGTTCAAGGTCGTCGATGATCTCGGGAAGGATGTCCTCGACACCCGGCTTTTCACCCGCCCGAGCGAGGTGGTCGAGACGTTCCAGTATCTCTATATGCTCTACTACGTCGTCGTTTTGCGCCGGCGTCTCAGAGCGCTCGATGCGGCGGGCGTCAAGAACGTGCCCCTCTGATCCGCGCGCTTTCCCCAAGCGGCTGTCCGGCCTAGAGTGCAAGGGACGCACCGGGTGCGTGTGCCCGATGTGAACTGCTGCACTGCATAGCCGGGCGAGGTGCGCATGGACTTCTCAACGCTGATCTTCATGGTTTTCATCGTCATGGCGCTTCAGCCGTTGCTGATGGGGCGCTGGTTCGCGGTGCGCCGGGCGCAGGCCATTCGCGGTATCGAGAAGGCGCATGGCGGCACGCGCGTGATCACGATGATCCATCGGCAGGAGCAGCGGCGCCTGTTCGGTTTCTCAGTCGCGCGGCACATCGATCTCGAGGATGCGCAGACGATCATTGCGGCGATCAAGGAAACGCCGGATACGGTTCCGATCGATCTCATCCTGCACACGCCGGGTGGTCTTGTGCTGGCCGCCATGCAAATTGCGCGCGCGGTCGAGGCGCATCCGGCGAAGGTGACCGTCTACGTTCCGGTCTATGCGATGTCCGGCGGCACGCTGATCGCGCTTGCGGCGGACGAAATCGTGCTCGGAGAATTTTCCGTGCTGGGTCCGATCGATCCGCAGATCCTCGGGTTGCCGGCCGCGAGCATCGTCAAAGCGCGCGATTCAAAGCCGGTGTCGGATGTCATGGACTTGACGCTGGTTCTCGCGGACGTCAGTGAAAAGGCGCTGGCGCAGGTAAAACGCGGTGCGGTCGAGCTGCTGACGCCGCGCCTCGATCAGGCGGCTGCGGAGGCGATTGCGGACAAGCTCGCGGGTGGGCATTGGACGCACGATTACGCGCTGACGGCCGAAGAGGCGAAGTCGCTCGGGCTGCCGGTCAAGGTTGGGATGCCGATCGACGTGATGGAGCTGATGAAGCTTTATCCGCAGCCGATCCAGCAGTCCGGTGTCGAGTTTCTGCCGATCGATCTTCCGCGCCGCGCCGGGCGATGAACCGATATTCGGCGCTAGCCTGCGGCGTGGATGGCATCCGCGGGGAGCGTGTCGATGGCGCCGAGTGCGAGACGGGCGACCGCCAATCCGGACGGCGATTTTTTCGCAGCAGTCTTGAGGCCGGCCAGCTCGCGGGCGACATCTGAAGGGGTTGCCGCGGGTCCGCCCGCCGGCAGATGCAACATGGCGATCGAGCAGGACAGAAGCGGGAAGCGCGTCACGATGTTGTCGCGGCCGGCGCATTCGAGATAGCCGCTCAGGCGCTGCTCGGGGGCATAAAGGCTCTCGGCGGCCGAGGCGAACTTCGCTCTGACCTCGATCAAACGTCTCTGGAGGTTTCTCACGGTATTGGAGCTGCCGCTGAAGAAGTCGTCGCCACCGATGTGGCCGAGGAACACGTCGCCGTCGTGTCCGAATTCGGCCCGCAGCAGCTCGGCAAACATGATGATCGCCCGGTCACCGACGTGAAAGCCGTAGACGTCGTTGAAGGGTTTGAAAAAGTTGAAGTCGAGGTAGCAGAAGGCGTGATCGACGCTGCGATCGGCGCAGGCGCGGCCGATGAAGTCCAGGATCGCATCATTCGCCGGGAGATGCGTCAGGGGGTTCTGGCTCTGGGCCTGCCGCAACCGGATCTGGCCGGCAAGGCGAAGCAGGGCGTTCGAGGTGACAAAGCCGGCGTAACGCATGTCGGTGGTGACGATGATGCCTTCGTCGATCGATTGCGTACACTGCTCGATCAGGCGTGTCGGGCATATCCTCGCATCGACCACCGGAAGGCGGACCAGGAAATCTCGGATGGTCAACGGACACGAAACGTTCTTCAGGAGGTCGCGTCCGAACGGCGATTGAATGATGCCACGCAGGTCGCGCTCGCGGATGATGCCGAGGGGCATGGCGCGGGAGTCGACAACGGGAAGAAAGCAACAGTCGGGCTGGCCTAGGAAGTAATCGACCACGAACTCGACACGGGTGCTGTCGGAAATGGATTCGAGCGGCGTGACCGCGTTTTCGGATTCGAGGCTCAGGGCGCCGCGGGGTGTGAGGCGGCGGTCGGGATTGTCTACGACTGACGCGTAGACGGGTTTAATGTCTGCGAGCTCGCAACTCGGGCGCGCGACGAGAAATCCTTGCGCGAGATCGCAGCCCGTTTCGCGGCAGGCTTGCAGCTCTTCCGGGCGCTCGACGCCTTCCGCGACGACCTTGGTGCCAAGGGTGTGCGCCAGCTCGACGACGCGGGCAACGAACAAGCGCTTGCGTCCGTCGCGCTCCAGGCCGTTGATGAAGAAGCGGTCGATCTTCACATAGTCGGGTTGCCATTCGTAAAGCGCCTGGAGCCCGGACAGGCCGGTGCCGAAATCATCGATCGCCAAGCGGAAGCCCTGATGGCGCAGTGTTTCGACGGCCCTCGGCAAGCCCAGTCCGTCGCAGGCCTCTCCGCCTTCTGTGATCTCGATGCAGACATCCGACGGCGCGAGCCCGGATTGGGCGAGCGAGGCAACAAGGGCGGGTAAGGTTTTCTGCAGCTCGGCGATCCGACGCCGATCGAGATTGAGAAACAGCAGCGCGTCGGTGGCATGTGGGGTGGCGCTTAGTTTTTGCGCGGCCTTGCCGGCGAGAAAATTGTCGACGTCGGCTCTCGTGCCGAGACGTTCGGCGAAGGCGAAGAACTCGGCGATCGACGAAAAGCCCAGAGCCGGCGTGTTGCGCGCCAAAGCCTCGAAGCCGTGGGCCGCGCCGGAGCGTATGTCGGTGATGGGCTGAAGGGCGATATCGAGCGTTGCCCGCACACGATCTAAGAAGATTTCCGGCCCCTTGCTGTCGAGGAGCAAAGGTGCAAACGCGCCAAACATTGATCACTCCGCCGTTCCGTTGGGGCACGTGTAGCAGCGGGACGTGAATTCGCGTTTAAGCGGACCGTCATCATACTGTCATAGGGAGACTGTCATGGGGTGTGCGCTATAGTGGGCTAATGCGCCTTGCAATTATCGTCGGGCGACGTTCAGGCACACCGTTGCAGATGGCCTCACACTCAACGAACTCAACATCAAAACCCATGTTGGCGAAAATTCTCTTGTAGAGGCCGCGAGACACTAACCACCACGTATAGCTGTGTTCAGGGTGGGGGCTGTCCCACGGGCTCGCTGTCTCTAGGAAAAGTCCTTCATTCGCAGTTGCGTATGTGAAGCTGATAATGACTGCCTCCTTTGCCAGAGAGGCAAAAACGCCGATAGCCGTTATAGGATCGGATAAGTGTTCGATGATGGCGCCCGCAATGACGACATCGAATTTTCTATTCCACAGAGTAAGTCGATCGATCGGTGCGTAAAGGACATCTACGTTGCTTTTGTACTCATGCCAGCCGAACCAAAACGAGCTTTTGAGGGTTACGAGCCAGGGATCCATGGTCGCTAGCCACGCGGCCTTGTTTGCGTAATGCAATGACGATCGAAACGGCAGGCTTTTCATGTCGATGGCCGAATACGCATCGGTGGCGGTGACGATGGCACCCCGCTTTTCGGCTTCAAAGGCGAGAAATCCAGAAGCTGTTCCCACGTCCAGAACGGTTTTTCCGCGGAGAGGGTAGTGCCCGATGTACTCGTCGAAACGACCGCGGATATCCCAGGGACCTGAAACTTCGGATCCATCCGGCAGTGTCATGGTGTGATAGAAGGTGCAGTTTTTCTTTTCTGGCTTGGCCCAAGGTTTTTCTGGCCGATACGGAAAGTATTCATTTTGAGGTGAAAGTTCTCGAACCTGCCGTCCCGACCAAGACCACATTTTGGTTGCCATGCCTTTAGCCCCAGCACTCTTTCGAGGGTTCAATCTAGCGCCGGAAGGTCAGTCGGCCAATCGTCTTTTTGCGGACTGTACTCCGTCGGACGGAATGCTGTCGCGGCCGGTTGCGAGCGGATTCGTGGCCTTGTCCCGATGTGCTTTCGATTGATGCTTCATGCTTGGGCGTCCGCATCCATTCTGAAGGCAAAGATGGACGCGCAACAGCCTGTGCCGACTTTTGTGCGTCGCCCTGTTCGCGGTGTTCGCTTTGTTCGCGAGTCGTTTCGGCCCGCCGGTGTGCCGGCAGGCGGAGCGAGCCTTGCAGTATAAAAGGAGTTTTTGGTAGCGGGAGGCGGACTCGAACCGCCGACCTAAGGATTATGAGACCTTCGCTCTAACCACCTGAGCTATCCCGCCAAAAACCGTGCGTCCCTGAGGGGAGGCCGATCAACCTCGCCGCGGACACCGATCGGGCCCGAAGCGAGCATGGTCTATATGAATCAGCGGGCCCGGCGTCAAGCGCCGCCCGCATGGTATCGTGATTTCATCTTGGCCGCCCGGTTCCTTGGGGGCGATCGGCCGTTTTTTACTCCGCCGCAATCGGATGCAGGCTGTGCTCGGCCTTCTTCTTGAAGCGCATCATCGTAAAGATGCCCCACGGACGCAGTGCCTTGCGCTCGCTCAGGGTGAGGTTGTCGCAGACCATGACGCGCGACTGATCGAACACGGAACGCCAGCCGATGATCTCGGCAAACGGCGCCATGCGCCGCTCGACCCAGCCGCGGACGCCCTCGGTCTGGCTGAAGTGGTTGACGAGTACGACCTCGCCACCGGGCTTGGTGACGCGGGCAAGCTCGCGCATGACCTTCTCAGGTTCGGGAACGACCGTCATGACGAACATGGCAGTCACGATGTCGAACGAGTTGTCGGGAAACTGGAGGTCACCGGCGTCCATCTCGTGCAGGCCGGTCACGTGATCGAGGCCCTCGTTGGCGACGCGCTCGCGCGCCTTGTCGAGCATGTCGGGCGAAAGGTCGATGCCGACGACCTCGAGGTGTCGGCCGTAGTCGCCGAGCGCCAAGCCCGTGCCGACGCCGACCTCGAGCACGCGGCCCCGATCGAGGCTCTTGTTGATCACCTGGGCGGCGCTTTTGCGGCCTTCGGTCGAGACGCGGCCGAACGTGTGATCGTAGATCGGTGCCCACCGGCGGTAGGCAACCTTGACGACATCCTCTTCGATGCGCCCGATACCGACGATGCGGCCGTTGGAGCGTTCAAGGTCTTCAACACGCAAACGCGGCTTCGTGTTGGGGTTCATATTTTGCACGCTCTCTCTCCCGACGAAGCCTGCTTGCCCGTGACACCGCACGGGCCTCGATCGACTTCGGATCCTTGCCTCGGCCGCCCTCAAGCGGACGATTCAAGACGTTCCATTTTATCGGCCTTCACGGCCTCCGCAATCCATCCGCCGCCCAAAACGCGGGCTTCCGTCGAGCCGTCGGCATAGAGAACGCAAGCCTGACCGGCCGCCGCTCCATGCTCGCCATCGCGCAGCGTCACCGTCACAGCTCCGTTGGCGCCCGTGGAAACGGTTGCCGGCTGAGGCGGTTGCGACGAGCGAATACGCGCGTAGACATCTGCTCCCGGGCCGGAAATGGCGTCTTCCAGGGTGCCATCGCCGAGCCAGTTGACGTTCCTAAGAATGAGAGTGCGGGTGTGCAAGAAGGCACGTGGTCCCACCACCACCTCGTTGCGCTTTGCATTGAGGCTCAGCACGTAGAGCGGATCGGCGGATGCGATCTTCAAGCCGCGACGCTGGCCAATGGTGTAGTTCACGATCCCTTCGTGCCGGCCGAGGCGGCGGCCGTCGATATGGACGATGTCGCCGGGGTGCAGAGCGCCGGGCTTCAGGCGTTCGATGACGTCGCTGTAGCGGCCCTTCTGGACGAAGCAGATGTCCTGGCTGTCCGACTTATCCGCGACGAGCAGGCCGAGATCATGGGCGATGGCGCGGACGTCGTCCTTCTGCATACCGCCCAACGGGAACCAAAGATGGGCCAGCTGCTCACGCGTGGTGGCGAACAGAAAGTAGCTCTGGTCACGATCGATGTCGCTGGCGCGGAACATGGCTGGGCCGTCGCGGCCCTGGCCGCGCTGAACATAATGACCGGTTGCCAGCAGATCGGCGCCGAGCTCGCGGGCGGTGCCGAGCAGATCGTGAAACTTGATCTTCTGATTGCAGGTGACGCAGGGGATGGGCGTTTCGCCGGCGACGTAGCTTTCGGCGAACGACTTCATGACTGCGTCCGAGAAGCGCTTCTCGTAGTCGAGGACATAGTGCGGGATGTTGAGCTTCTGGGCGACGCGGCGGGCGTCTTCGACGTCCTGGCCGGCGCAACAGGAGCCCTTGCGGCCAACGGCTTCGCCGTGGTCGTACAACTGCAGCGTAATCCCGATAACCTCGTGCCCAGACTGGGCGAGAAGGCCGGCTACGACTGAGGAGTCGACGCCGCCGGACATCGCCACGACCACGCGCTTTCGCTTGCCGTCTCCGATTGGGGTCTCAAGGGAAGGCGCTGACACGTTGGTATCTCGTTCAAAGGGGCGATTGTTCAATGGGCACAACTATATGGCTGCCCGAATTCTTGGCCGCCCGGCATTTTTTCGCGCGGCTCGGCAGGCCGCGGCCCCAAGTTTACGAGGCGCATGATAAGGGGCACTTCGGCTCCGGTGCAAGCCGGGATACAGCCATCTCTTACCAAGCGTGCCAAATTGTGGCGAAGCGTCAACCATAATGGCTGGGTTTGCGTGATTTCATACAGTGTTTTATGGTATGTTTACTCAATGGCTTAGGCCATGTTTAAGAGAATTAGGTTAGCTTGACGGCTGGTCAGTAGCAGTATCGAGTATCATGACCGAACATCAGATGAGAGCGCGCGTGCGCTATGTTATCGGCCCCGACGGTAGCCCGTTGACGGTCGCAGATCTCCCGCCCCGGGATACGAAGCGCTGGGTCATTCGCCGCAAGGCGGAGGTCGTGGCGGCCGTGCGCGGTGGCCTCCTCAGTATTGAAGAGGCTTGCGAGCGGTACAAGTTGACCGTGGACGAGTTTCTGTCCTGGCAGCGGTCAATCGACAAGCACGGGCTTCCGGGCCTTCGTGCCACGCGAATCCAGGATTACCGGAGCTAATCCGGTCGTCCTGACATAGCTTGTGCTTTTCGCCGGCTAACCCCGATTTGTCGGGGTGTCGCTGGCGCAAACAAGCGTGCGAAATGCTGCAGGGCGGCCCGCGAAGCCGTGTCCTTCGGCTATTTTGCTTTTTCTTTGTTTTTCTTCGTCGCTTTGGTGTCGACGACCTGTTCGGCAGTCCAACCTGCCGTGACGGGAGACTTGCCGCATCCCTCCTCATCTCCGGACCAGCGTTCGACGTCCTGCTTGAGGCGCGAGGCCAGGGGTTCGGGGAGACGCACGTTCTCAATCTCGACCTTGGTTTTGCCTTCCGACGGGGCGATGGCGATCCGGTAGGCCCGGATCGAGCGCGGGTCGGCGGCTTCGGCATCGCGGGTCAGGATCTTGATCTCCGAGTTGCCTCCCTTGGACGCCGGCTCGGCATCCGCGTGATAGATATATTCAGCCTTTAAAGGCCCGGCGGCACCGAACCAGCAGGTGAGCACGCCGCGTGCGATGCGCGTGTAGACCTCGGTGGGGGTGCCGACAACCAGCTCTTTCGGCATCAAAATGGCGCTGAGGGCGGAGGTTGCGCTATTTTCGTTTTGAGCATTAGAGGTGCTCAGCTCGGCAGCCGTCGGAAGGCTCAGAATGGGCGACGGTCCGTCCGCGGAGCAGCCGGCAACGGCGAGTGCGACAAGCGCGAGAGATGATTGCTTCCGGCGCATGTTCCCTGTCCGGCATTCTCTTGTCCGGCGCACGTCTCGAAGGGCCGATCGGCTGGTGCGCCAAGGTTCCCTGTCGGCGGTGGGAGAGGTGGAACCTGCTAGACGCAGCGATTGGCACGGGAAAAGGGCGAACGCAAGTCGGCGGACGCTGGCAGAGCGCTTCCAGGTGTGGATGGGGCGTGCCGACTATGGCCTCTCGACCGGCCCAAACGAAATTCAGGCGCTCGGTCCGAACGGGACCTGAGCGCCTGAACGTATGGGTTCGGTGCTATCGGGCAGATGGGGTCAGCTGTTGCTCAACGGAGCGCCAGGCCGGCGGGGCGCTCGTGGCGGCGGCGCGTGCGGCTGATTTCACGCGGCTGCTCGGTTGCGGCTCGGGATAGCTGCTGCTGGGCGTCGTCGAAATCCTGCTGGGCCGCTTCGAGCTTGAGGCGCAGGCCGGCGATCGAAGCGCGCAGGTTGTCCCGCCGCTGGCTGGCCGACTTGGCAAAGGTCGAATAGGCGAAATGCTTGGCGTCCTTGACGCCGGTACGGTCCTCTTCGGCCTGGATCTGACGATCCAGATCGGAGGCGATGGTCTCGAATTCGCGGATCATCTGCTCGAGATCGGCCACCTTACGGGCCCGTTCATCCATCTCGAAGCGCTTCAGCTTGAGCGCAGTCTCGCGTGCTTTCATTATCAATTACCCCTACTCAGAACACCTGATGCTCGCATTCTCAAGAAGCGTGCCACTCCGCCCGCCCCCCGCAAAAATCGTACATCCTGTCCTTTACAACTCGTCCCGCCTCGCGGCGGGCATGAAAAATAACAACCGGGGGCCCGCATCCCCGAAACGTTTACTCTTTCACATTCCTATTAAGTTGCGGTAAAGCAACGCTGTACTCTTGTTTGCTAACTTTTTACGTTGCCTTGCCGTTGTAGTTGTTTTCGAGCCCTAGGGCTAGCAGGCGAATTCTGTTACCTCTTGATTCGTGCCGGTCGGGTGTCGCTTCGAACGCGCAGATTCGCTCCCCTCCCCGGAGGTGGGCGCTGCGAGATGAAGTTTCCGGGCGGCGCCAGGGGGCGAAGACTAGTTCTGCAACTCTAGGTTTCGGGACGCACCGGCTGGTTCGGGGCGAGGGATATTTATTGTCTCGCGCGCGTAAAAATGAACCATTGCTTTGCGGGTCGTGTTTCGAAACGGAAATTAGGATTTGTTAACCTGTGATTGTTACTTTTGTAATGATAGTTCGGGCCGATTTGTTTGGGCTGCGGTAGCGTTCTTTTAAGATTTGGGCGGCGCGCCTTGTGATGGGGCAAGGAAGAGGGAATTAGCATGCGGGTCCTTCTGATTGAGGACGATAGCGCGACAGCGCAAAGCATCGAGCTGATGCTCCAGTCCGAAGGTTTTAACGTCTATACGACGGACCTCGGAGAAGAGGGCGCCGATCTCGGCAAGCTCTACGACTACGACATCATTCTTCTGGATCTCAATCTGCCGGATATGAGCGGCTATGAGGTTCTGAAAATGCTTCGTGTCGCGAAGGTTCAGACCCCCATTCTCATTTTGTCCGGTCTCGCGCAGATCGAAGACAAGGTGCGGGGCTTGGGCTTCGGCGCTGACGACTACATGACCAAGCCGTTCCATAAGGACGAGCTCGTCGCACGCATTCACGCCATCGTGCGTCGCTCGAAAGGGCACGCACAGTCGGTTATCGAGACTGGTGATCTCCGGGTCAATCTCGATACCAAGACGGTCGAGGTCAACGGGCAGCGGGTGCACCTCACCGGCAAGGAATACCAAATGCTCGAGCTGCTCTCGCTGCGCAAGGGCACGACGCTCACGAAGGAGATGTTCCTCAATCATCTCTACGGCGGCATGGACGAGCCGGAGCTCAAGATCATCGACGTGTTCATCTGCAAGCTCCGCAAAAAGCTGCAGGTTGCCACCGGCGGACAGCACTATATCGAAACGGTCTGGGGCCGCGGATATGTGCTTCGCAATCCGGGCGACGACAGTATTGCTGCCGCTTAATTCCGGCATCGTCATTGAGTTTTGAAAAAAGGCGAACCTGTCGGGTTCGCCTTTTTTGTTTTCCGGGATCGGAAGTTTGCGGTGGGGTGCCTTGAAGCGTTCGTGATCTCTGCGGCAAAGCTCTGAAGTGAGCTTTCGTGAATGCGCGTCAGAGGGCTCCGGACGCGCGTGACCGGAGTGCTTTGCTTTCCGTCGTTGTGCGACTGGCGGTTGCGCGCCTCACGTTGCGAGCGAGCCGCAGAGCTTTTTTGCCTTTCGCTCCGACCCCGATTCATTACACATAAATTTTCACGTTTTCCGCGTGTGGCCGCATCGGCGTCTTTTTTAGGGGCGATCGTCTGGCACTGAACGATTGTGGACAACGCATGAAAACCTCTTTGCATGTGCTGAAATCGATGCTCCCTTCGAATGCTGGGGGAGTGTGCGTCGGGATCTGCTCAAAATGCGAAGTTCTGCGTTTGCTTGGCGGACGTCGATGATGGCCGCGCGAGGCCAAAAATTTGCTTGGCGGGCGGTGAGCCGAGCGCTTCCGCTGGCGATTTTGTTGGTGCCGGCCCTGTTGCTCTTTGTGCAAGCGGCAAACGCCAAGGATCGCGATTACCGCAACTACAACAATGGCTATTCCCAGAAGGCGATGGCCGAGTGGGAGCGACAGCGCAAAGAGCAGGAAAAAGCGCTGCAGGCCGCCATAAAGGCCATGCAAGAGGCGCAAAAGGCGGCGATGCGCGAGGCGCAAAAGGCTCAGAACCAGGCTGCGCGCCAGCAGATGCAGTCGATCAAACAGCCCAGCTATCAGCAGCCGACCTATCAACAACAAACGCCGTCCAAAACACCGGCGTCGGTGCAAAAGGACAACAAGTCCGCGACGGACAACAACAAGACAACGAACGCCGATCGCAACAAAGCGGCCGATCGGAGTCGCGATGACGACGTCGATCTCGACGATGCCGATAGCGACGATGTTTTCCTGAGCGACGGCGAGCGTCAGCTGAGGGCGATCGGCCGGGAACGTCAGCGCGCGCTGGAGCAGGTCGCGCGCGAGCAGCAGATGCTGCAGGAGAGAGAGGCGGCACGCGCGGCGCGAATCCGTGAGCGCTCTTTCAAACACCCGGTTCATAGTCCCGATCGCAAGCCGGAGCCTTCTCCGGTGGCGCAGCCTGGGACGGTCAAGGTCCTACCTGGAACGGTCAAGGCTCCGCCGCAGACATTGCCGGTCGCTGTCGAGAAGGACAGTCAGGGTGCACCCGGCGGCAAGGACAATCCGGGTCATAAGCCGTTCGCGGAGCGCGGTTCGAAGTGGCTCGAAGCCTATGAGCGCAAGGCTTCCGGTCTCGGCATGGGGCGAGAGGCGGTCAAGGCCGCTATCGAGCAGGCAAAGAGAGACGGCAAAGACGACGACGCCAAGGATGGGGCGCCGCTTTCGTCAGCCTCCGACAAGGACACCACCCCGGGAAAGCCTGGCAAGGCGGGAGATACGAAGACGGCAGGCTCGGATCGGATGCCGGGACTGCGCGGTAAATTCCCGGGCAAGGACCTCGGTGCGGAGCTGCCGGTCGAGATGTTCGAGGCCGAACGGGCGACTGAGCTGATCGCGACGGGGATCTCGGCCGTGGACCAGGCCAAGGCGGAGGCGCACGGGTTCATCGTCAGTCCGCCAGTCGAACTCAAGGGTTTGGGAAAAACGGTCCAGCGCATCCGCGCTCCGGCGGGAGCCAATCGTGACGAGGCCGAGCGCGAACTGCACAAGATCCTGCCGTTCCTGTCGGTCACGCCGAACCAGGCCCACAACATCTTCGTCGGTTCGCTCGGTGAAAAAGATCGCTCTGCTGGGGTTACACCACCTGGGCAGCCCGGTGCAGACCGGCGCGGCGTAAGCCCTGCTTCGTCGCAGCCGTGTCCGCACAATACCTGCTTCGGTGGCGAGCTCATCAAATGGAAGAGCACGCTCGGTTCGTGCGCGAAGGGCGTGCGGATCGGCATCATCGATACGTCGTTCGACGTCGGCCATCCTGCGTTGGAGCATATCACCGTCGAACAGGGTGAGTTCCTGGATGGAAAGCCCGCCTCTCCTTATGATTGGCACGGAACGGCGGTGCTCTCACTCTTGGCGGGTGATCCCCGAAGCGGAACGCCGGGCCTGGTGCCGGACGCAACTTTCCTTCTGGCGACGGCATTCCGCAGCGATGCGGCCGGCAACGCATCTACCGATACCGTACGTTTGATTGCAGCCTTGGCCTGGCTTGAAGGGCTTGATGTCGACATCGTCAACATGAGCTTCTCAGGGCCGCGGGACGAGGCCGTCTCGCGTGCCATTGCCCGCATGAGCGAGAAGGGCATCGTATTCATTGCGGCTGCCGGCAACGGTGGACCGATCGCGGGCCCGAGCTATCCGGCGGCCTATCCGAGTGTGATCGCGGTTACCGCGGTCAATCGCAACGGTGAAAACTATCGCAACGCCAATCGCGGCACTTACATCGACGTCGCAGCACCCGGCGTGGACATTCTGACCGCTTTGCCGGATGCGAAGCAGGGCTATCGTACCGGCACCTCGTTTGCGGCGCCTTTCGTGACGGCGATCGTCGCTACGCGTGGGGCGGAACTCGGCGGGGCGACGGCGAAGGCACAGCTTCTGCAGCAGGTTTCGACCCGCGATCTCGGACCGCCGGGGCGCGATCCCATTTACGGGGCAGGTCTCGCGCTCGCGCCGGCTCGCTGTCAGGGCGGAGCTGGGGCGATTGCGAAAGCCGCTCCGGTGCCGAACACGTCGCCAGTGCCGGCCGCTGCTTCCGTCGAAGCTGCGCCGGAGATCGACTCGTGGTCGTCGCAGACCACGCTGATCAAAGCGGGTACTGCCGGAGCTGCGTTCGCGCCGTAGCGCCGTTCCGAAACCCGTATGCGATGCTGGTCACGTTATGCCAGCGACGTTCCCGTCTGCCGGGCAGATGTCCTGCGGCAGCCGCCAGCGATAGGTGCGCCGCCGTTCCCCCGGTTTGATCTTGTCCGACTATGCCGGCCGCCGTCCATCGACTGGCGGCGCTGGTGCGCATCGAATGCTGGAGACTTAGCCGGGCCCTTCTTACTGGCGGGGCGCCGGCGAATGGGCCTGCCAGCCGCTCTTCATAAGTGCTGCTTCGTCGGCCTTTCCAAGTGCGTCGCCCGAGATCAGCGTGTCGACAAGCGCGTCGATGGCCGGAACGTTTTGCGCCGTCGCGGTCTGGTAGCCCGGCTCACCGGCGACGGCTGCCTGCTGCTTCGGCGTTTGGGTGTGGAGCGCGACGCGCCACTGGCCGTCCTCGGTCCGGCACGCAACGCCTGCGAAGTCAGGCCCCGACGCCGCCGGGTCCGCGGTCTTGTGCGTCACGCGATATTCCCGACACACGCCGTTATCTTGTGACGGGAACGACAGCACAGGTACGATCGAGGCGCCATGCGCCTGTTCGCTGATGGCGGTTCCGCTCGGGCTCGTTTCGAGAGCCTGGGCTAGTGCGCCGGTTGCTATGAGGCCGTGATTGGCGTCGGCGGTCTCCAAAAGCGCAGCGGACGGCGCCGAGGAGCGGCCTGCGAAATACCCCGCCACAGTTCCGGCGCAGAGCAGGAGTGCGACGCTCGCGAGCGCGGCATGTGACAGTCCGTGTGGGAACAGTGCCGCTGCTGCCGCGTCGAGGAACTGGCGGAAGCCGACGGAGGCAGAAGCCGGTTTCGGGTGCGCTTTGGTTGCGGGACGTGACTTGCTTGCAGGCTGAGCGCGGGCAATCGCCGCGATGAGGCGGTCGGGAACGGGTTCGTGCAGGCTCGCCTCGAAGACGGACGCGAGGCGGGTGCGTGTTTCGACGAAGGGCTCCAGGCGCGCACGCAACGCAGGATCCTGCCCGAGCAGATTTTCGAGAGCGTGGCTTTCCTCGGGCGTCAATTCGCCGTCGGCATAAGCCATCAGCATTTCGTCGGGTACGGCGACCATATCAACGCTCCCGAACAGATGAGACGGCAATTGGCAGAGGCTCTTGAGGGGCCTCGATGAGGGCGGCGTAGAGGGCTTGTCGGGCGCGCGAGAGGCGGCTCATGACGGTGCCTATGGGGATGTCGAGAATGCTCGCCGCTTCCTTGTAGGAAATCCCTTCCACGCAAACCATGGCGATGAGGACCTGCTGATCCGGCGGAAGGCGGGCGATGCCTTCATTTACGGCCGCAAGGGTGAGGCGGCTTTCGGTGACGTTACGACCATCTTCACCGGCGATGTTCTCGGCCTCGTCGAGCTGAAACTGCTCGCCGCGCGTCTTGCGACTGCGATGGTGGTCGACCCAAATGTTTTGCGCAATACGATACATCCAACTATCGAGGCTCGTTCCAGGCTTCCATTGATCCAGGTGCGCAAGGGCGCGCTCGCACGTGTCTTGTACGAGATCATCCGCTTTGTCTTTTTCGCCTGTCAGCGCCAGTGCAAACCTGCGCAGACGCGGCAGAAGTTCGATCATCCGCGATTGGATCTCGTCCATCACGGCCCCCCTTCCGCGACTGTTGGATACAACGCCACCTCCCCTAGCTTATTCCTGACAGCGGTGTTTTTGGGGCGAGTGTGGCTAACGAAGCGCAATTGAGGCTGCTCAGCCCAAAAGCCGGCCTTCGAGTTGGACGATGCAGCTTTCGATATTGTGAATAATTTCATCGGTTTTCTCCAGATCGCGCTCAATGGCGTCGAGATCGGGAAGGGGGGTGCGTTTACTAAACGCGCGGGACACCCGGCGGAGTGTCGCGAACAGTCCGCGACGACGCGATTCGCGCAGATCGGCGGCTTCGGCCCGCTCGATGGTGCGGCGGGCGCTGCCCTCCTGCTTGGCGATCCGGCGTTTCAGAAGCGCCAGCTCCTTTTTCTTGTGCCGCAGCTCCTTGATCGCTGCCTTGGCTTCCGTTGCCGAGTTCACCTCGACCAGCACCTCGGTGCCGTCGATCTTGGCGAAACGCATTTCTCTCAATTGCATGGGGATCCCCAGAGCGCCACGCGGCGGAACCTACACGCTGCCGCAAGGCGCGTCAGCAGATCTGCGGAGGCAGAATCCGGGTGCGTTCGCAGGGATAGCTCCTTGATCGGAGATCCTGTTATCGCAAAACCCGGTTTCCACATCCGCGGAAGCACTCTAAACCTTCCCGAATGTTCGTTTTCAACTCAAGGCGGCCTATTTCCACATGAGCCAATCCTCTGCCGAGACCAAAAGCCTCAAGGCGGCCATCGTGCCGGTCACGCCGTTCCAGCAGAACTGCACGCTGTTGTGGGACGAGGCGAGCAAGGTCGGCGCAGTCGTCGATCCGGGCGGGGATCTGGACGAGATCAAGGGCGCGATCGCAGAACTCGGGCTCAAGATCGAGAAGATCCTGCTGACGCACGGCCACATCGATCATGCGGGCGGGGCTGCGGAGCTCAAGCAAGCGCTGGGGGTCGAGATCGAAGGCCCGCACGCGGCCGACCGGTTTCTGCTCGACAATCTTGCCAAGCAAGGGGCTGCTTACGGCATTCCCGCGCAGCCGGTCACGCCGGATCGCTGGCTCGAGGAGGGCGACACCGTCACGGTCGCCGGCCATGAGTTCGAGGTGCTGCATTGCCCGGGGCATTCGCCGGGCTCGGTGGTGCTCGTCAACCGGGCGCACAAGTTCATGATGATGGGCGATGTGCTGTTCCGGGGATCGATCGGGCGCACCGATTTCCCGTATGGCGATCACGACGCGCTGATCAACGCCATCAAGACCAAGCTGCTGCCGATCGGAGATGATTTCGCGTTCATCTGCGGGCACGGTCCGACCAGCAGCATCGGCGAAGAGCGGCGTACCAATCCCTTTATCAGCTAGGCTGATTTACGCTTCAGGCTTTCCGGCGCTTCCGATTCACGCCGCGACCGGTAGGGGTCGCGACGATCGGAGCGGCTTTCCGGCGCTTCCGATTCACGCCGCGACCGATAGAAGCCGCGACGATCGGAGCGGGCTCGAAACGATCGTGTTCTGTCCGTTAGCTAGCGCGGATAGCGAATGTCGAGGCAGCCGAAAATGCCGCATTCGTTGGCGGCGGTGCCGTAGCCGGTCAAGCTGCCGTCGTTCTCGGTGAGGTCGACGGTCTCGACGCGCAATGTTTCGGAGCAGCTGCGGCGGCAAGCAACCCAGCTGCCGCTCGGCAGGCGGACCTCATATCCCGTGCTGGTCGGGCGCACCGGGCCGGTCACGGTTCCGTTTCCGAAGCGGCTGACGGCGACTGCGACATCGCGCTCGGGCTTGCGGCGCAGGAAACCGGCCTCTGCAGGAAGGGCTGCGAGCAGGCACACGGGGCCGGCGCCGAACAAAACCAGCGTAAAAGCGGCAAGGGCCTGTCTGCTCGTCATTCTCGGCTCTCCTTCAATTCGAGGTCGTTTGGCGTTTATCAGAGTCAGCCGTTCTTGGCGAACTGTAGATTGACGCCTCTGAAACCGGGGCCGCCCGTCGAAATCGAAACCGTCTGGCTGCCGCCATTGGTCGAGACCGACATCGAGCCCGAAATCGCGCCGCTGAACTTGAGGCTGAAGCCGGAGTCGGTTTTGACGCCCGATATGTTGCCGACCTGGTTGAACTCGCGTTCCTCCCAGGTGCCGGTGATGTTGTTTCCGGCGCTCTTGAGATTGGCGCGCATGTTGATCTTGAACGAAGCATTGCCGCAGTTGATGGCCATCCCGAGACCGGATCCGCCCGCCTTGGGATTGTAATAGCCCTTGCACTTCAGGCGCTCGGTCTTGCCGTTATCGAGCTTTACGCTACCTGAGCCGCCCCAGGCGCCGGCCAGTGCCGCGAAGGTGGCATCGTTGGCGTTGGACGGTATCGTCGTCGCGACAAGCGCGATGAACGCTGCACAAAGTGCAGCAAAACGAGTTGCAGTCACGTCGGTCTCCCCTAGGCCTATCCGCACGGCCGGCAGTATCTGCTTCGCCTGTCAAAACACTCTTAGCACCGCCGTTAAATATTGCGATGTTTCCTGGGCAACACTGATCATTGGGTTTTTGGAGTACGATGCGCAGCCGAGGGCGGCATAGTCGCCGCTTCGTTGCTAACCATATGATTAATCGGTCTTTTGCTGGATAAGGCCCGGGAGCTTGGTGCCGTCCGGCCCGATCTCCCGCAGGGCATCGCGGCAACTCCAGATGTGGGCGAGGCGGCAAGGGTTTGGGCCACCGGCGGCGTGGCAAATGCTGGCTTCCCGCCAGGCTGTCAGCACCTTATCGGCTTCCCTATCAAAAGCCTGCCGGTCCTTGTCGGCATAAGTTGCCTGAAGCAGCGGGACAGCGTCAGTGGTGCGCAGTCCGTAGCAGATGAGAGTGGCGCCAAGGGCTTGGCCGTAGCGGGCGCCGGCCTCTCGAGGCTCCAGTTTCCCCGCCGTTGCACCTGTCGCGCCCGAAATCGCGCAAAGACCGATCGCGTAGGCCACCACGATTGGCTTCATCTCCGCCTCCCTTTGTGTTTTCGATCTTTACGGGGATCCGACAGCTCTGGATTGGCAGCCCTGACGAATTTGCTGGAGTGGGTGCCATTTCTCCCGCTTTCGCACGGGCGGAATTCTCGTCCCGGCTTGCAACACGCCGGCAGACGGTTATGGTCGGCGTCAGAAACGATATAACGTTATTCAGGGAGGTTTTTCGGATGCGGTCGGCTTGGTTCGGTCTTTTGGGAGCGGGAGTTGGCGGACTGTGCGTACTCGGAGGAGCCGCGATCGCGGATGATGCCGTGAGGCTGCCGGAGCGGAAGGCGGGTCTTTGGGAGCTGACCACGACCATGGACGAGGGCCTCGGACCCAAGGACCAGGCGCTGACGCTTTGCGTCGATGCGGAGATGGAAAAAAACACCGTGACGGCGAGCCATCACGAGCACGAGAAGCAGTGCTCCAAGTACGAGGTGAAGAAAGACGGCGACAAGACCGTGGTCGACATGTCGTGCCAGTTCGCGAGCCGTCATGTAACCAGCCGCACTGAGATGACCGGCGATTTCCAAAGCTCGCTCGCGGTCAAGATCGACAGCACGACGTCGGGAGATCACAACGGGCAGACGGTTGCCGTCAAACGTACGATCACACAGACCGGCAAGTATCTCGGCGCGAGCTGCGGAGATCTCGCCGGCGGCGAAGCCAAGGCTCCAGACGGAACCAAGGTCATGGTGCAGTAGGTCCTAACCGCTCCCATCCGGCATCTCGCTCATCCGAACAGAAAAACAGGTGCGGCTTCGGCCGCACCTGTTTTCGTTTCGAGAGCTTCTCGATTTTACGGACTGCCGCGCCGTGCGGCAGCGCGAGGGCTTACCAGCGGGCGCAACCGCGATTGGCGACGCAGCGATGGAAGCGCCACGAACCCCAGCCGAAACGATCGGCACACACATGGCGCGCGACCCGACAGCGATTGAAGTGCGGGCGGTGGTGGCGATCCCAATGGCGCCGGCCGACCTCCTGGAGCATGGAGCTTTCGGGCATGGCCGACTGGTGTGCACCGGCCGCGGGCAATGCGGCTGCGGATGCCATCTGCGGAACAAGCGCTGCTCCGGCGGCGATAGTCGCGGCGACGATGAAGGCTTTGAGTTTCATGGTGTTCTCCCTGGTAGTCGTTGGCCTCCGGCATGTGCTTGTTTTTAGGCTAGGTGGCATGGCGAAAGCGGGGCGTGGAGCTAACAGTTCGTTCAGGAAAACCCTAAGGGATAGAAGGCGTTTCGAGGCTCACTCGCGGCGCCGTTGCGCGCGTTCGGATCGCGAACCGGATCAGGACACGCGGGCGCCGCCTGATGAGTTGCTGGCCTCGATGCTCTCGACGAGGTCTTTCGCTTCCTTGAGGCCAAGACCGAGTGCGGCGCGGGCAACTCGAATGGCTTCGATTTTCCGATCGTCGGCGAGAAGCGTTTCGATTTCGGCGCGTAGTTCAGCCGACGGAGGCGCGATGGTGTCGCCGCCGCGAGATGGGTTTTCGTGTCCGCTGGCTGGTGTTTTTTGCGCGGGCCGCGACCTGCGCGCTTTCGCTGTGACACGGCCGATCACGATCCCGATTGCGAACGCCAAGAGCAACGTCAGAAGCGAATAGCCGGGTTCGATAGGGGACATGGTGTTGGCCAGGGCTGTTACCGCTGCGCGAGAACGGCGGCGGATCGAAATCACTCTAAAGGAACGAGGGCGGGTCGAAAAATCGGCTCGGGGGATGAAACTTCCGCTTTGGTGGTCCGTAGTCTCTCAAGACGTGCGGTTCGCGCGCACGTCGGACAAAAGCGAGATCTGGGAGAGGACTATGCAAGGGCTCGTCGGGTGGCTGATCGATATGCCGGAACGGCGCTCGGCCGTATTCCAATGGTTGCCTCCACTCTTCGCGCGGATCGTTGTCGGCTGGGTGTTCCTGTGGACCGGCTGGGCGAAGCTCAACAACCTGCCGCAGATGATTCAGAATTTCAGGGAATGGGGAATTCCCTGGCCCGAGATCATGACGCCGTTCGTATCGGGCGTTGAATTTTTCGGCGGCTTGCTGCTGCTCGTTGGGCTCTTTACGCGGTTAGCGGCGACGCCGCTCGTGATCGTGATGATCGTCGCGATTGTTTCGGCGAAGCTCGATCAGGTGAACTCTCTCGAAACGCTGCTTGGTTTCGAAGAAGTGGCCTACATGGCGCTGTTCGGATGGCTCGCGGTTGCGGGACCAGGTCCGGTGTCGCTCGATGCGCTGCTGCAGCGGCTTTATTCGCGTGAGCCGGTCGCGAGGCCGCTTCGTGCATGAAGCTAGTTTTCGTTGTGTGCGGGGACTGATCACGCCCGTTCACGAAGCGTGCGCTGTCTCGCACTGCCATGTGAAGGGGAGTGATTGGCGTGCGTGCGGGTTTCTTCCTATGTATGAGGCATGGAAGGCTCGCGGGCAATCTGCGGTGCCAAAGCATACGAAAAACGGAGAAAATCCATGAAGATCTGGACCGCTCCTGAAGTGCGCGAGCAGAACGTCGGCCTCGAGGTCACGAGCTATCTGCCGGCCGACATCGACATCATCTAACGCGTCGACGAACGCGTTCACATATCGAGGGCCAAGCCGCCTCTACTTAGCAGCCGGCTTGGCGCCCCATATTTCTCACATCTCGCAAAAGGTCATTCCATGATCCGTGTTCTGTCCCTGGCCGCGGCGCTTGCCGCCGGCACGAGCTTTTCTGCGTTTGCCGCTGAGGCCAATTCCGGCGTCGCGCTTCATAGCCTGTTCACCGAAGTGCAGGCCCGCCAGCATCTGCTTCATCTCGGCTACACCGACGTGTCGCCGATGAGCAAGGATGCCGATGGCAAGTGGATCGGTACTGCAACCAAGGACGGCAAGGTGCGTGGCGTTGCAGTCGATATTCGCGGCCCGGTGCCCTCTTCAAAGACGTTTACGAACTAGCGTCGTTTCATCCGCGTGAACATTCGATCCCAGAGTCTACTCGGCGCCCGTTGCGAGACGGGCGCCTTTTTTGTGATCTGATACTCGGATGCCGCAAGAGTGGACACGGCGGCGATTTTATCGAACGCAATTGCGTTTTTGGCTCTCCCGTCCCCCCGCGTTGCATGTTGCCAGGCGGCTCCCTACATGGCGGAGCACAGGATCACAGGGGATACCAGCGCGATATGAGCAAGCTTTCAGCGGACCTTTCGGGACGTTTTTCGATCGGCGGCGATCTTTCCGTGCGCCGTCTCGGATATGGCGCCATGCAGCTCACTGGAGAGGGCAGATGGGGTGAGCCGCCGGATCCGGCGGAAGCCATCCGTACGCTGAAGCGCCTGCCGGAGATCGATGTCGATTTCATCGATACGGCCGACAGCTACGGCCCGGAAGTCAGCGAGCGGCTGATCCGGGAGGCGCTTCATCCCTACAAGAACATCGTCATCGCCACGAAAGCCGGTCTGGTCCGGCCGGGCCCGAGCACGTGGGTTCCGGTGGGGCGCCCGGAATATCTGCGCCAGCAGGTTAAGCTGAGCCTGAGGCGGCTTGGCATCGAGCGCATCGATCTCTGGCAGCTTCACCGCATCGATCCCAAGGTGCCGCAAGCGGAGCAGTTCGGCGTGGTCCGTGACATGCAGAAAGAAGGGCTGATCCGGCACGTGGGGTTGAGCCAGGTCAGCGTCGCCGAGATCAAGGCCGCGCAGGCCGTGTTCAAGGTCGCGACGGTGCAGAACCTCTACAACCTCGTGGATCGGAGCAGCGAGGATGTGCTCGACTATTGCGAGGCGGAAGGAATCGGCTTCATCCCGTGGTTTCCACTGGCGTCCGGTTCGCTTGCAAAATCGTCGGCGCTCGCACGCATCTCAAAACAGAGTGGGGCTACGCCAAGCCAGATCGCGCTGGCGTGGCTGTTGAAGCGCAGTCCGGTGATGCTGCCGATCCCCGGCACCAGCAAGGTCAAGCATCTCGAGGAGAACGTTGCGGCGGCAGGCGTGACGCTCAGCGACAAGGATTTTGCGGAACTCGACGCACTCGGCCGCAAAGCCGCGAACGAGAACGTTTGATCGCTCGGTTGCGGCCGGGGCATCACGGCAAGCCTCGGCTGCGTTCGGTTCACGCGTGTCTTGCTGCGGCTGCCACTGCGATGGAGGTGTAGGAGGCGCTCGCGAGGATCTCGTTCGGCACGTCCGAATAGTCGATGCGTTGTTGCGGCGGGGCCGCGGTCTCGCGCGGCGGGGACTGGCCGGCGGCTGCAATCGCGATTTCCGTATAGGATGCGTTTGCTGGAGCCGCGTTGCCGTTGTCGTAGCCGTGGGGCTGAGAAATCTCCAGCGGCGGGAGGCCGCGTGTCGCGCGCGCGGCGTTGGCGACGGCGATCGCAGCATAGGATGCGCCCGGCGATACAGATGTTGCTTCGTTTGCGTAATCGATCCGTGCCGGATTGAGGACAGCCGCCGATTTCGGCGGAAAGCGGGAGGCTTCGGCGACAGCGATGGTCGTGTACGACGGTTGCGGTGCGGCTTGAGGCGGGGCTGGCCGTGGCGCCGTATTTGGTTGCGGGGTGGCTTGCTGGGGACGAAGCGTGTGGACCTCGGCGCTCGACCTCGCCTGGGCCGGGATGACGGCGGTGGCCGGGGTGTCAGGCCTTCTGCCTCTTGCGAGGCGGCGAACAAGGAAAACCACAAGCGCCAGGGCCAGTACGGCAGACCCCACTAAAAACATTATTTGTTCAGGGCTTAGTTTCCCCATCGGCGTGTCCCCTCATGCTTTTTCGTGCGCTCTTCTCGGGCGGTTTCGCGGCGTCCGGAGGTGCACTTTTGGATGAGAGATCTCACTCGAATTGTCCGCCGACCGATATTGGACTTTTGTCCAGCCGTGGGTTTGCGACAAAGCCCGCCGATCCGCATTGTGGACCGGCGGGCTTTCGTTCCTCCAGGTGTGACGGCCTTACGCTGCGAGCTGCGCGCGATCGTGCTTTCCTTCCTCGACCTCCTCGATGATCTTGGCGACGAAGGCATCGAGGTCGCCGGGATTGCGGCTGGCCACGATGCCCTGATCGGTGACAACCGCTTCGTCGCGCCAATCGGCGCCAGCGTTGACAAGGTCGGTCTTGATCGACGCGTAGGACGTCGTCTTGCGGCCGCGCACCGCGTTGGCTTCGATCAATAGCCATGGCGCGTGGCAGATTGCGGCGACGGGCTTGCCGGACGCCACGAACGCCTTAATCAGTTTCATTGCTTCGGAATTTCCGCGCAGGCTGTCCGGGTTCATCTGTCCGCCGGGCAGAACGAGCGCGTCGTAGAAGCTTTCCGACGCATCGGACAGTTCGCGATCGACGGCGACGCCCGCGCCCCAGTCTTTGTTTTTCCAGCCGCGGATCTCCTTCTCGTCCTTGCGCTCCTTGGGGGCGGCTACGTGGACGAGGGCGCCGGCTTCCTTCAGCTTCGCGCGCGGCACTTCCAGTTCCGATTGCTCGAAGCCGTCGGTGGCGAGGATGAGGATTTTCGCTTTCGATATTTTCGGCATAAAGCCTCCTGTCGTTGCTTTGGGGACAGGACAAAAACGGGTCAATCGAGGCTGAGTTCCGAAATTTACCGACGCTCAATTCCCGTCCGTCATTGCAGGCGCCAAAGGCCCGGGCGGGCTGCCGGGCGGGCGATGCAGGAAGGTCATGGTCAGGAAGGCGCCGACCCAAGAGCCGATGGCTGCGAAAACGATGTAAATCCAGTTGTTGGTATAGGAGATGACGGCAAACGACGAGAGCACATACCAGAGGCTGCTCCAGTTGGCGGCCCAGATGCGGCGCCGGGCTATGACAGCTGATGTGAAAAGCACGTAAACCGCATCGGTGGCGGCCGTCGCCAGCGTGACACCTGCTGCGAGCAAGAGATCGATTTCAGGAAGAGTAAGTCCAGTACCACTGGCTTGAAGAAGCATATCCGGCCTCGCTTCCATGATTGGCACAGGCTCAGCGTGCGGCCGCGCGCTGCCGAGATCAAGGACTGCGCTGAAACACGGCTAAATCGGTGTGCTGTTTCGTTTGGAACAGATGCGGAAGGCGATGTCTGGCAGCGGTCGTTTGCTTGTTGTTTTCAGGGCTAAAGTGATGTCCCCCTTTCAAATCACGAAGATGGCCGCTGGCGTGCACGTCGCTCTCGTTGCGGCCGGCGTCTACTACGCCGTGCGGGTGCACAACTTCACGCCGCTGTCCGAATTGCCTAACACCGACATGACCGTGTTTTCCGCACTGGCCATCCCGCCTGCGCTGACTGCCTGGATCGGCTCGTGGCTCGCGCGGGGTGAGAAGGCCGGTTGGCTACTTGCGATCGGGCAATGTGTTGGGCTTCTGGTGTTCGCGGTTGCCTTCGCGTTGGTGCTCGCAAGTGACGAGCCGCTGGCGCCGCTTTTGCTTGTTCTGACGTCGTTGTGGCTGGCCGTTGGGTTCGCTGTTCTGCTGCTTTTCGTCTGGCTCGCAGGACGGTCGGCATCCACCCGCACTGGTTGATCGCGCGCGAAGCACGATCCGATTTCGATGCGCGCCCATTGGCCGAAAGTCGGGCACTGGACCAATGGTCCGTGCTAAGCCGAATCGGCTATCCCGGTCTTATGATAAAGCTTCGAAGCACCTCTTCTGAACCGGCTGTCGCGAGCGAGACGGCCTCTTCCGCAGTTGCGACGGCGACCGCACCGTCAGGCGATGCCGCCGTGCAGGGCTTCGTACGCCGGTTCGCCGAGGAGGCGACGGGCGTCGGGCATCAGATCATCGACATTGCCTGCAACATCAGAGAACTCGGTGATCGCGTCCAGGGCCAGAATGCCCAGATGCAGGAGATCGGGTCGGAGATGCGTGCGCTCGGCACCGAAAACCAGCGCATTGCAGACGGCGCCCACGCAAGCCTCGTCGTGGCGCAGCGCGCCAACGACGACGTTTCGCAATCGGCCGCAGCTGTCCGGTCATCGCTCGATAGCATCCAGAGGCTGGTCGCGACCGTCTCAGAGCAGCGCGAGCTTCTGCAGGTTCTGCAGGAGGCGCTCGGCAAGGTTTCTAAGGTTGCGGCCGGGATCGATGCCATCACGCGGCAGACGAACCTCCTTGCGCTCAATGCCACGATCGAAGCGGCTCGCGCAGGGGCGGCCGGGCGCGGGTTCGGCGTTGTCGCGGCAGAAGTAAAAGCCCTTGCCGGACAGACGGCGCAGGCGACGAGCGAAATCGCGGCGACGGTCGGAGATCTGACTTCGAAGGCCAATCTCCTGATCGAAAAAGGGCGACACAGTGCGGAGCTGGCGCGCGCGGTCGACGAGAGTGCGTCGGTGATTTCCGGTACGTTCGACTCTATCGAAGGGACGGTGGGCAATCTCGTCGCGCAATCGTCCGATATCCAGGCGGCGGCATCGGCGATCGACGCGCGCAGCCGTTCGCTGCTTACGGGCGTCGAGCATGTCATGGAGGGCTTCAAGCTTTCCGCCGCCAATATCGGGCGCGTCGGCACCCGCGTCGGCGAATTGCAGCTCGCGGGCGAAGCGCTGATCACGACGAGCGTGGAATCCGGCGTGAAAACCAAGGACTCGCCGTTCGTGTTCGAGGTGGTGCGCCGCGCGGAGGTGGTATCGGAAGCCCTGCAGGCTGCGCTCGATCGTGGGGTCTTGTCGATCGAGGCCTTGTTCGATCGGAACTACCAGCCGATCGCAAATTCCAATCCGCAACAGTTCAAAACGGCCTACATCGATGCGTTCGACCGCATCGTCACGCCGATCATCGACGAGGCGCTGCAGTTCGACGGCAAGGTGGTGTTCTGCGCGCCGGTCGACGTCAATGGCTACCTGCCGACGCACAACAGCAAGTTCTCGAAGCCGCAAGGCGCGGATCCGATCTGGAACGCCGCCAACTGCCGGAACCGGCGCATCTTCAACGATCGCGTCGGGCTCGGCGCCGGCAAGAACCAGAAGCCGTTCCTGGTGCAAACCTACATGCGCGACATGGGCGGGACGTTCGTGCCGATGGTGGACGTGTCGGCCCCGATTATGGTTCAGGGCCGCCACTGGGGCGGGCTGCGGCTGGCTTATACGGCCTAGGCGCTAGTTTTGCGTGTGGCCGGTGGCAGCCACTTCGCTTCAGCCGGTCTTCGGTGGGGTGATGCCCATCGACACGTAGACGCTCATGAGCTCGTCGATGCCGCCTTCCGCCGGCTCGACCCATTTCGCGGGAACGTAGATCAGCGCGCCGCCGAACGGGACCGGCGCGGAAGGGACGAGCACGCTGAGGTACTCTTCGCCGCCCAGTACGATCGGCGTCTTTGAGGGAAGAAGGGCGAGGACGGCGGCTCCGGGCTTGCCGCCGAAATAGCACCACGCCGGGCTCATGCTCTTCAGGCTATCGCCGTTCTTGGTGTCGACGATCGAGACGAAGCGGCTCGAGATATCATAGACGTTCGAGATCAGGGGGACACGGCGGATGAGGCTGTCGAAAATGCCGGCGACCAAAGCGCCGAGCCGCGAATGGACCAGAAGTCCCAGGGCGTAGATTGCGCCGATGATCAGCGCCAGGCCGATCAAGTAAGGCACGATCTCGGATGTCTCAACGCCGAAGCCGAGGGAGGAGAGGAACCTGCCGAAGGCGCTGGTCGGTCCCAGGTACTGGTTGAGAAACGACAGCAGCCATGCCGTTACGAAGATCGTGAGCAGAAGTGGCAGGGCGGCCAGCAGACCCGCGATGAAGATGCGTCCGATTTTGCCCATGGTGATTCCCCATCCTGATTGGTCGCTTAGCGTCTGCGACGGGTCGAGTTGCGTCAAGGAGGTGCGGCGGCGGACGGTGCGGCCTCGTTGCGATTTACGTGTCAGCTGAGACACGGTCAGGTTCTATTCCACTGGGTGGGACGGAATCCTTTGGATCGGCGCCTGTGTGAAAATGCTTTTCGGCGTAAAGAATAGCCTTCGGTGAACTTACGGAGGGTTCCGCCCATGCTTCGTCTTGCAATTCTTTCGGTGGCTGCTGCGGTTCTGTGCGCCCAAGGCGCCGAAGCAGGCTGCCGCACCGTGGTCGGCTCGGCCGATATGGTCACGCGCGACCTCGCCAAGTTCATGGCCAATGCCGCACTCAAGAACGCCATCGAGGCCAAAGGCTTGAAGCCGTCGGGACAGATCGCCCTGACCTGCCGGGACGACACCCTCACGACCTACTGCAAGGCGTCGCGCCCTGCCTGCAATTGATGCCGGCATTGGAGCGAGCGGTTAGCCCGCTCCAATCCGTGTTCCGACCATCCGAAAAGATGCTAGGCTCGCGATAGCGCCTCGGGGGGAGCGCTCTCATGCATCCCAGTCGGATCACGACGATAGCCGCGGCCCTGCACGTCGGGTTGGTGGGCGCGGCCGCCTATTACACGATGCGCGTGAACAACCACGCGATGCTGTCCGAAATTTCCGCCAAAGAGCTCTCCGCGATTTGCGGGATGGCTTTGCTGCCGGTGCTGTCGGCGTGGATCGGATTGCGGCTCGCGCGGTCGAACGCGGCGCGTTGGTTGCTTGCGATCGGACAGATCGCGGCGCTGTCGCTGTTTGCGGCGACGTTCGTGCTCGTGCTTCGCAGCGTCGAGCCGATGGCCCCGCTTCTGTTTTTGCTCGTATCGATGTGGCTTGCCGTCGGGCTTCTGGTTCTGCTGTTCTTCGTCTGGCTCGTGGGGCGGCAGGGCCTGTGAGGCCGGCGCTTTCGCGTGCGCGCTCTATACGAGGCGATCGAGAATCTTTTGAATTTCAGACGGCGTGAAGGCGCGCAGGGTTTGCGTGCGGACGAAGCCGCGTGCGGCGACGCTCATGGACAGTGACGTGGCTGTTTCGTCGTCTGGCGCGTCGCAGACGGTCACGACGTCTGTCGGTCCAAGCGTCCAGTACATCTCTTTCACGGTGACGCCGGCCTTCTTGGCCATCTCCTTGAACTTGTCCGCTCGGCTGACGGTGTCTTTGACGTCATGAGCGCCTTTTTCGGTGAAGGAAGCGAGCACGACATAGGTTGGCATAGGAGCCTCCTCGGCTAGGTGCTCCGCCCCGTCTCGCCGCATTTTATCGGTTTCATCCAGCGTGCGGTAGCCGGCAGTGTGCCCAAATCGAACGGCTTGCGGTGGGTTTTCCCGGCCGTCCGGATCACGCTGGAGGCGCGGGCAAGCCGTCGGATGTGCATTGCCACGCTTGAATTTCTCGCGTGCCGACACGGACTGTGTGCTTCGCGAGGAAGCACGCGCTGGGACAGTGGGAGCGTTGCGCACCTTGCGGGCGATCGACGTCGGAATTGGAACTGTAGAAATATCCGACGCGGACCGGGCCCATCGCGCCGAAAAAATAACAATCGAACGACGGCCCTCCTTCGCCAAGGTCTTTGACGGCACTGCGCCACACCAGAACCCCGAGGTTCGTGGCGTAGAGAGCCATCAGGATTGCCAGAAGCAGCACTGCAAGGACGATGCGAATCATGAAAAATCAGGCCGTTTGAATGGTGCCCAGGCCGCGAGAATTGTCATTCGGTCAGCGTCCGGTTTTGTTTGGCGAGTCTCCTTATACGACGCCAACAAATTGCGATCCTCCCCGAAAATTCAAAACAATCACGCGGATCCGATCGCGGCGTGGATCGCCTTGCAGTGCCGGACGAGGCCGGGATTTGATGAGACGAACGCTTTGATCGGCGTCTCGATTTCGTAGAAAAAGATGTTCGCGATGAAGCCATAAATGGCGGCATCGATGCTGGTCGGCTCGGGTCCATGGACGTAGCCGCTCGGCGGGATCAGATTTGCCAGAACGCGCAAGTCGGCGAGGCCGCGTGCGTAGGCGTCTTCGGGGGCATAGCGGCCGATCCCCTGGAAATGATAGCGCTGGAAATTGAACTCCTGCGCTTTGCGGATTCCCTCCTCGGTGAGAGCGGGGTGTTCGCGTCTCAAGGCTGCGCTGAAGGCCGGAAAGTAGCGCTCATCCTTCCAGCGCGAATACGACATCACCCAGTAGAGGTCGTCGAGCACGCGCGCGACCATCAGGTCGGTGTCACGCTGGGCGCTGCCCAGTCCGTCATCGATGGTCAGGCGGTATTTGCGGACGAGATGAGCGATGATGGCGTCGCTGTCGCCGATCGTCTCTCCGTCATCGACGATGTAAGGAAGCTGGCCGCGCGGCGCTTGCGACGCATCGAAGAGGTGTTCGTGCACGAACGGCACGCCGGTGAGCTTGAGGAAAGCAAACACCTTCAGGCCGTAGCCGTTGTTGTCGGCAACGCCAAACAGCTCAGGGTAGGAATAGAGCGTGATCATGCTGCTTTCGGAAGCTTTGCGCAGCGCGACGGTCGTCGGATGGTCTGTGCTGCAGATGTAGGCAAGGCCCGTGGCGAGCCGCTCCATCGCCGCGCGGTTGATCATAGGTTCTGAACATTCGAGTGTTTCTTTTCTGAAAGGTATGGCTGTGCCGATCAGTTGCGCAGCCGCCGGGCGATATCGGCGACGCCCCGAACGATGCCAGCCAACAGATTTGCCCGAAGATTTTCATGGACGATTGTGATCCTGGCCGGTCGGTTTTTCTTGGTCCTGGTCAAGGCTCCAGTCTGTGCTTACATACGTCAGGTCCAGGCGCGGAAGCTTGTGCTTGTTCAATGCGAGTTTGTGGAGTGTGTCGATGGCTCTCAGAGAAAACTCGCTGACTTTTGCGCGCTCGTTGTTTTTGCTGTGTTTCTCAATTATAAAGTAATTTATTTCGCTGGATGGATTTTTTGCGCCGTATGCGGCTATGAGTTTGTTTATTGTCTTTTCCGCGTTGGAAAGCGCAGCCTCCGCGGCTGAGTGAAGATCGAAATTTATGCTCGAGATGCCGTAGACGTATTCCCTTAAGTGGGGCCTGACGTCGAGGTTCGCTCCGCGATCTTTCAACTCTCTTAAGATTTCTTTCTTAAATTTTTCGTCGGCACTTAGTTGGTTCACGTTTATTGTTGGGACTACTAGGTAGCGATTTTTTGTTTTTCTACCGTTGTTGATGTCCCAGGAGTTGCCGATTGTAAACCCGTGTATTGGAAATCCATGATGCTGCGCGCTGTTGCGTATCGCTTCCATGAGACGGTATCCGAACAGATTATCATATGCGGCTTTTCGGCTTTCATCGAAGGTGTTTCGGACTTTTTGTTCCGACTCGTTTGAAAATTCCGATGCGAGCTTGCTAGCGCTGTATATGTAGCTCCGTGCAGACGTGAGTACGTGCATCAGTCTTCTGTTTAGTAGTCGGCGTAGTTTATCGTAATCCTCATCTCGGGTTATTTGTCGAGCGGAGTGTTCGATTGCGGCCGAGGCTACTGACTGCTCAAATTCTACATAGTCTTCAATGGCCGTTTCGTATATCTCGTTTATTTGTATGAATGATGATATTAGGTGTTTTGCGCCAAAAAATTCTTGCGCATCGCTGCGTGTTATTTCTATCGGAATTCGTTTGTTGCCAAATGTTGATACCCAGTATGATTCTTTGTTCATTGTTTTTATGATCCCGGCCGGCCGGTTTTCTTGGGGCGGCCCCGGCGGGCTTTCTTCTCGGCGTCGTTCTCGACTTCGACCGTGCGTGTCGGTTTCGGCGCCAGCAGGTCGGGTTTCTTTGGCAAAGGTCCGGCCGCCTTCTTCACGGCGAGCGATGCGTGCGGCCCCATTTCGTCGAGCGTCGGCTTGTGGGGACCGCGCACGCCTTCTCCGAAGGCTCCGGCTTTCGTTCTGGGATCGACATCGGGGCGGCGCGGGAGCGGGCGATCGGTTCCGGGACCCATGTCGTCCAGCGACGGTTTCTTAATTCGAGAGGTGGATTGCGCATAAGTCGGCTGCACGGGCTCGTAGTCCGTGGCGATGCGCGATCCTGCTTCCGCATTGCCTTTGCGCGAGGACTTGTTCTCTGCAAGCACGTTGGCGTTGCCCGCGAACTTGCGGTCCCCCTCGAAACGCCCGGCTTTGTCCTCGACGTTGGATTGGCGCGCGAGCGGGTCGTCGGAAATCGCAAGCTCCGTCTCGCGCAGGCGCTTGACCTCGTCGCGCAGTCGCGCGGCGGTTTCGAATTCGAGGTCGGCTGCGGCTTCCTTCATGCGCCGTTCCATGTCCTCGATGACGGCCGCGAGGTTGTGGCCCACGGTTGGGCTGTCGGCGAGGCCAGCATCGACGGTGACGTGGTCCTGCTCGTAAACCGAGGACAGCACGTCGGCGATGTTCTTCTTCACGCTTTCCGGTGTGATGCCGTTGGCGACGTTGTAGGCCGTCTGCTTCTCGCGGCGCCGGGTGGTTTCGGCCATGGCGCGTTCCATCGAACCCGTGATCTGATCGGCGTAGAGAATAACGCGGCCGTCGACGTTGCGGGCCGCGCGGCCGATGGTCTGTACGAGCGACGTCTCGCTGCGCAAAAAACCTTCCTTGTCGGCGTCGAGAATGGCGACGAGCGCGCATTCCGGAATGTCGAGGCCCTCCCTCAGCAGGTTGATGCCGATCAGAACATCGAAGGCGCCGAGGCGCAGGTCGCGGATGATCTCGATGCGCTCCAGCGTTTCGATATCGGAGTGCATGTAGCGCACGCGGATGCCGGCCTCATGCATGAACTCGGTCAGGTCCTCGGCCATGCGCTTGGTCAGCGTGGTGACGAGCGAGCGGTAGCCGCGCTTTGCGACGTTGCGCACCTCGTCGAGCAGGTCGTCGACCTGGGTCTTGGCGGAGCGGATTTCGACCGGCGGATCGATGAGGCCGGTCGGTCGGATTACCTGCTCGGCGAAGCTGCCGCCGGTTTCGTTCAATTCCCATTCGCCGGGAGTCGCCGAAACCGCGACCGTTTGCGGGCGCATCGCATTCCACTCCTCGAAGCGGAGCGGGCGATTGTCCATGCAGGAGGGTAGGCGGAAGCCGTATTCCGCGAGCGTCGCCTTGCGCCGGTAGTCGCCTCGGAACATGCCGCCGATTTGAGGCACGGTGACGTGGCTTTCGTCGACGAACACCAGGGCGTTGTCGGGCAGGTATTCGAACAGCGTCGGAGGCGGGTCGCCGGGGTTGCGGCCGGTCAGGTAGCGCGAATAGTTCTCGATGCCGGCGCAGGAGCCTGTCGCCTCCATCATCTCCATGTCGAACACCGTTCGCTGCTCCAGGCGCTGGGCCTCGAGCAGCTTGCCGGTGTCGTACAACTCGTTGAGGCGCTGCTTCAGCTCGCTCTTGATGGACTTGATGGCCTGCTGCAGCGTCGGCTTCGGCGTCACGTAGTGCGAGTTGGCGTAGATCTTCACCAGCGCGAGATCATCGGTCTTCTGGCCGGTCAGCGGGTCGAACTCGGTGATGCTTTCCACCTCGTCGCCGAACAGCGAGATGCGCCAGGAGCGGTCTTCGTAGTGGGCGGGGAAGACCTCGATCGTGTCGCCGCGCACGCGGAAGTTTCCGCGCACGAAGGCGGCGTCGTTGCGGCGATAGTGTAGCGCCACGAGGTCGGCGAGAAGCTGGTCGCGCGAAAGCCGCTCGCCAACTTTCACGGCGAAGGTCATGGCGGTGTAGGTTTCGACCGAGCCGATACCGTAAATGCACGAGACGGAGGCGACGATGATGACGTCGTCGCGTTCGAGCAGGGCGCGGGTCGCCGCATGGCGCATCCGGTCGATCTGCTCGTTGATGTCGGCTTCTTTCTCGATGTAGGTGTCGGTGCGCGGGACGTAGGCCTCCGGCTGGTAATAGTCGTAGTAGGAGACGAAGTACTCGACGGCGTTTTCCGGAAAGAAGCTCTTCATCTCGCCGTAGAGCTGGGCAGCGAGGGTCTTGTTGGGTGCCAGGATCAGAGCGGGCCGCTGGGTTGCGGCGATTACCTGCGCCATCGTGAACGTTTTGCCGGAGCCGGTAACGCCGAGCAGCACCTGGGTGTGCTCGTTCTCGTTTACGCCGCTCACGAGGTCGGCGATGGCGGTCGGCTGATCGCCTTTCGGTTCGAATTCGGAGACCACCTCGAAGCGGCGGCCGCCCTCGCTTTTCTCCGGGCGCTCGGGCCGGTGCGGCATGAACATCGGCATCGCGCCCGAGACCAGCGGATGCGAGGCGATCATCGGCTGGCGGGCCAGGATCTCGTTGGCCTTCTCGGAGCGCTCGTGGGGGCGCGTCAGGATCGCATTGAGACTGTCGCCCAGGCTTTCGCCGGCGGCGGCGCGCGGTGGCAGCGGGCCCTGTTGACGGAGGGCCGGGAGCTGCTTCTTGGTCGTCTCGGCCTCTAGCCGGGCCTGGTCAGCGAAGTAGGCAGGCGCATACTCGCCCAGCGGTCCGGATGCGGTGAATGCGCCTTGCGGCGCCTCGCCGAAGCCGGGCGTTCCGGCCTGTGTCTCCACAGGTGGCGCCGCGGGCTTGCCGGAGCGGCCGCGCGAGGGGCGGGGCGCTTTCGTCGCGCCGGGGGATTTCGGAGTTTTTGCCATGGGCCGAATATGGCGCGGGGCGGGACGGAGTTCAAATGCCGCCTAAGCCGTATCGGCTGAAACAACAGGTGCTTCGATCCTGGGCTATCGAGGGATTGGATAACAAAGGCTGATTAACCCAAAAGTGTGTTTCCATTCCAGGGGCAAGGCTGATCTCGGCCCCCAGAGGCGCGGGCCGACATCAAGCCTGTGCTGGCACCCCATCCCAAGCCAATTGCTAATGGTGCGCCGAGTTCCTACGTCTCGCGGTGGGGGTCAACAGCCTCGTGGAGGTTTACATGACCAACATCACGAACACGCTTTGTGCGACTTCGGCAGCAGGCCTTTTCATCATCGCGAGTTTCTCGGCACCCGTGGCGCAGGCGGCGATTACCTGCAAGGACGGCTTCCAGATGTCGGGTGGCAACTGGATCTCGACGCCTTATTGCAACGATGCGCACCTCGCGCAGCTCGCACGCAACATCGGGGTCAAGGTGTCTGACGACGAACTCCGGACCAACCCGGCGAAGAAGGACGAGGTCTGCGAACTTATTGGCAATATCGGTCCGGGTTCAGAATATTGTCCCGATGAGAGTGGTGGCCGGGACGGCGGTCACTGACACCCATTCCGATTGTTACCTTTGGGACAGAGCGGCTGGGCTGGGCTCGCTAGAGGAGCGTCTCTAATTTTGTGAGACGCTCCAAATGACGATGTTTTCGACTGCTACGCTTGTTTCGACCGAAGACGCGCGTTCGCGGCTAACGCCAGCGCTCGCGCAACACATGCGCGGTGCTGATCTCGAGGTCATGCTCGATCGCGAGCTGATGCTTGACGACGCCACCGACCGGAGCGGCGTGCTCGTGCTGCCGGGCGGCGTTGCGATCGACGGTGATTTGCTGCTCGATTTCGAGACCGCGATCCACCGAGGGCAAGGCTTTCGCGGGATCGTCGCGCTCGGTGCGCTGGAAGTTCGTGGAGACATTCTGAACACAAACTGCGACGGCGGACCGTTCCTCGTCGTGTTGGGGCCGCTTACGGTGCGCCACATCATCAAGGGTGGTGCAGCGGTGGCAGTGGCCGGGCCGTTGGCGTCTAGCGGTACGATCTACTGCGCGTACAACCATGGCAGCTTTCGCGCCTGGGGCGGGCTGAAGGCCGAGGCCATCATTGTCGATGATCACCTCTTCGAGCTTGCCGGTCCGATCGATGCCATACGGCTGGTGCTCGGCGAAGAGGATCCGTTCGCCTATCTGCTGCCCGAGCTGCTCTGGGAGGAAGAGGGTGTGCCGATGGATGACCTCGGCGACGAACTCATCGCCCGCATCAAAGCGGGGGTTCCTATTTTTCGGACGGATGCGCCCCGCTCGGTCCCATAAGAGGGCATCAGCGGGTCGGATCTGTTGCCCAGGAGTCACAGTTTTGCGGATATGATGCGGAGTGACCGGGAAAGCGGCCGCCCTGCCCTTTGATTGCCTCGATTCCTGTACCATCTTGTTCTCAAACGATTACTGCCTTGGATGGATCGGTAATGAAAGCAACGATTTCAGCGATGGCGCTCGGCGCCCTGACGCTCCTCGGATCGCAGGCGGCGTTGGCGTTTACCTATGAAAATCAGGGGACCACGCAGCCTACGACCTCGGGGCAGTCCCAGACGAAGGCGGGTTATCTGGATACGGATCCGGGCTCGCTGATGCCGCCGATCGGGCAATCGATCGGCAGCACAGGCTATGATTTCGGACCGGGCGCGTTCAACAACGGCATGGCCCAGCAGCCGACTCGCGGCAGCTCCGTCGGGCCGAGCTGGCTCTATCCGCCGGGCAACTGAGCCGCTCTGCGGTGTGCATGATCTACAATCTAAAGCGCGCTTTCGGGCGCGCTTTTTTGTTGCCTCGTGGACTATCCGGCGATCCGGCCCGCGGTGGCGCGTGACGCTGCGCGACTGATCATCAATGCTTGATGGCGGGAGAAAATTTTCTTCAAAGCCTGATCTCGGCTTTTTGTTGTTGCGAGCGCAAATCGTTTTGCCAGAGCAGACAGTTCGGAGCTTGTCATTTCCTTGTCGTTCTCCACCTGGGAGAATACGTGTCTGAAACCGGTGTCGTCGCCAAGCGCCTCTTCGAGCCGACGATTATATATCTCTACGAGATCGGATCGCAGTACGCGCTTCGGTTTTGCTGCTTTTTGCTTCTTCTCAGGCGTTGTGCTCAACACTTCAATCGAAGTGGCAATGAAATGATCTAGGCCGCAGCGGCTGTGTTTTTGAAGAAGTGTTGTGAAGGCTGAGAAGTCTGTAGTGACCGAATTTGTCGCTATCGACGCGATGAAGATATTGAGTGCTGGGAGCGCATTCGCGATTTCCTCCACTCGGGTTTGGAACAATGTCCCGGTTCGATAGTCGTGTGCGGATAGCCTTTTGACGATATCTGCGACGGATTTTCCGGGCAGGACTCTAAAAATTGGTGTGACCTTATTCAACGAGTGCGCAAAATCTGAAGCTTTAGCAGCCTCGAAGGTTTGCGCGATGTTACTCAGGCGATCTGCAAAATCTGATGACTTCATTGTTGGTTCACCCTTGGGGGCGCTGAAGTTACCGAAGCGGCGTCTGGTGGAACACCCATATGTTGTGCGAGGTGGGTCGAGAGCGCCTCTATGGTGACCCTGCCCCCGTAAGGGTATCCGTTTTGTGAGGTAGAGTCCGCTCTCTGAGA
>OFDN01000046.1_pt1 | contig 138734 bp, 124 predicted proteins | sample 1520971 | NCBI WGS metagenome assembly OFDN01 (sample SAMEA94257418, study PRJEB24077) | hot springs metagenome | biome: Aquatic biome; feature: Geographical feature; material: Water | place: India | collected 2012-06-12 | depth 5 m
CCAACACTCCGTTAATTTACGCAGCCATCAGTGCCAAATGTTCTGACGACGGACATAGCGCTGTTTTAGCGCTTAACCGTCGCCAGTCTGTTGGCTCTCTCAATTTGCAGTATGTCGTTGCCGGTGCGTGTAAGCACCTCGGTCTTTTGTCAGGTACCGTACGTTGTGAAGAACTCATCCGGTATATTTAAGCTACATCTCGAAAAGGCTCGGAGCTTTGAATATTATTCTCGTCAACCAAATTTGCGGCGGATAAGTTTCGGCTGTTTGCATGCGGTCAAGTGGTGAGTGTTCTGGAATTGCACCTTGCTACGGTTCGACTTTAACAGGCGTATCGGAATCTTAATGAATTGTGCGAGCAATAGCGTCAGCTTCTCCAAACTTCCCTAAACGCTCGCAAAAAGTTACCGCCAAAAAGCTTTTCTAGACGCGCTGTGCTCCAGCCGCGTTTTGATAGGGCATCGGCAAGTCTCCAGTACCGGTCAAGGCTGTTATAGTCTTCGACTAGCGTATATACTCCTACGGCCTCACCCGGAGCCGCGATGCCGCGACGTATGCGCTCTATCGTCCAATCATCCATTGCTTTTTTGGATTTATCATCAAGATTTGTAGGCATGACGCCGTTGTCCGTGCCGATGCCGACATGTTCTTCACCGGCAATTTTGGCGATATGTTCTATATGCGCTATCAGTTGGTCGCCCGTTGGCTTCATATTTGCTGCCAGAAAAGGCATGAAATAAACGCCAACCACGCCACCCTTGTCAGCTACTGCGCGGATAGTTGCGTCATCCGTATTGCGCGGATGATCGGTCAGCGCGCGAGCGCCTGTATGGCTGATAACCAAGGGGCGTTTTGCATAAGCCGCTGCTTCTGACATCGTACGAGCACCACCATGGCTCATATCAAGGAGCAGCTTTTCCGCTTCGATATTCTCTATTATTGCGCGACCTAGCTTGGTCAGCCCGGCATCTCGCGGTTCGAGCGCGCCGTCGCCGGCCAAATTGCCGTTATTGTAGGTCAGCTGGATGCTCAACACCCCGTCTTTCTTCATCGTGGCTATCCGATCCAGTTCAGAACCGATCATGCAGCTATCTTGCGTGCCTATAATCACCCCGAACTTCTTTTCTCGTTTGGCAGTAAGGATGTCTGTTGCACTCTGAATTAACATCAAACGATCTGGGTTGGCTGCAAATACCTGCTGAAAACGGCTTAGATGCTTACGATATTCCTCCCAAGGATCGGGCACGTTGCCAACAGGCATAATTGTATCGCGTAATGTGGTTACACCGGTCTGCATCATTTCGGAAAATCCTCGCTCGCTGAAACGAGAAACTTCGGGAGCGCCGTAAGGGTCGTTAAGACCACCCAGCGCGTCAATCACAACTGCTTGCTCAAACCAGCCGCGTCCTCTCGCATGTGCTGTGCGAGTGACTAAAGACAAAGCTGGGAGTGCAGCGGCTCCCGCGAGGTATGTCCGACGGGTCAACATTATCTTGCTCCTCATACTTTACGGAATAGCAGTCCACAGTGGATGCCTCTGGCCAATGGTCGCGAAGTTTGATTGAAAGGTAAAAGCATTCCGCGCGGCACAATCTGAATTTTCGACGAACGGCATGAAATGGTTAAGAATATTCCGACATATAACCCGTTGCTGAAACGTGTTTTAAACGCAGTGTCACGTTTGAGGCCGAGTAATATTCACAAGCTATATTATTGAAATAGCGCGAATAAAGTACGCATCGCGGATTCGTTTTATTCTTAGGCTTGGTCCAAATTTGATAGTAAAGGCAGAACTGAAAAAGGTTGCCTTTGAACTGCGAGCTGATGATTTCCACTTTTGGGGAGCGATTGATCTGATCAACTTCACGCTCCTCAATTTGCTAAGGTCTGAATGAGGCTATTATTTCCATAAGGATGCTAGAGCATATTCTATGCCTTCGATGGCATATGGCTTTTCCAAGATCGTGACACCGTGCGGATTGTCCGCGCTTCCCCCATACCCTGTAGCAAGAAGATATGGGATGGAGCGCAACTTCAAAACATCAGCGATAGGTTTGCTGTCATGGTCCCCCAAATTCATGTCGAGAATGGCAGCATCAAATTCCTGGTGTTCGGCGAAGGCCATAGCTTCCTCAAGATTTGAAGCGGTACCGGCCAGTACAGCGCCTAGTTGTACGACCATATCTTCGAGCAGCATTGCGACCAAGACCTCGTCCTCGACAACGAATATCCGCTTTCCGGCTAACATGTTCACGTCATTTTCTCCGGCAATTTGGCAATCAAGGTACAAACCAATCCATCAGGGGCAAAGGAAAGCTCGACTTTGCCTTTAAACTCGGCGGCTAGGCCGCGCTCAATCATTCGCGTGCCGAACCCACGGCGCGTCGGAAGCTCCACCGGCGGACCATTCCTTTCGGTCCATCGAAGATCCAACTGCCGGTCGTCCAACAATGTCCACAGGATATCGATCCGCCCTTCGGGTGCTGATAGGGCGCCATATTTGACGGCATTGGTGGCAAGCTCGTGGATTGCCAGGGCGAGTGTGATGGCAGTTCGGGTGCTGACCATGACGGGAGGGCCGTCGATAGATATCTGGTTGGTTGATGCCAACGGAGCGAGGCAGGATTGGATAATCGAATGAATCGGAGTCGGGTGCCATAAACCGTTGGTGAGCAGGTTATGCGCGGCCGACAGAGCCATGAGCCGCCCTTCAAACGCATTCGAAGATTCCGCGGACAAGGAGCCACCGCGCACCGATTGTTGGGCAATGCTCTGAACGATCGCCAGCGTGTTTTTGACGCGGTGGTTCAGCTCGTCGATGAGTAATTGTTGATGGACTTCGGCGTGCTTCTTTTCGGTGATGTCGAATGACACTCCCACGAAGCGCGCATCATCGCTGCCCTCCTTGGCGATCAGCGAACCATGACTGCGCAGCCAACGTTCCTCGCCTGTGTCGGCTCGTAAAATACGATACTCAATTTCAAAAGCCGTGCCATCGCGAAAGCATTTTTGCACAGCATCCTGAACCCGTTCGCGATCACTCGGATGAACTCGATCAAGCCAGTAATCGAGCGATGCTCGGTTCGAAGGCGGACGCGGGTAGCCGAGTATGTCGAAACGGTTCGGCGACCATGGTCCTTCCATTGTCGCAAGGTCAATCTCCCAAGTTGCCATGCCCGCGCCTTCGATCGCAAGGCGCATACTTTCCGAAGCCCGCCGCAATGCCGCTTCGGATTCGCGGCGTGCCGTTACATCCAATGTAACTGCCAGTACCCCGTAAGGAGTACCGTCTTCCTTGTTTATCACCGCAACGGAGTTGTTTACCCAGACGATTGTTCCATCCGGCCGCATATATCGCTTTTCATGGGTGTAAGGCATTCCGTCGCGGACTGCCTTTTCAAATAAGGGCACGTTACGCGCGCGATCCTCGGGATGGGTGATGTCATACATGCTCATGTTCATCAGTTGATCCCGGCTCCAGCCGGATATGGTGCAAAAATGATCATTCACGAGCGTAAAGCGCCCTTCTAGATCAACCTGCCCAAATCCTGCGGTCGACTGATTAATGAACGCGGAGAACTGTGCCTCGCGCTCCCTTATGGCATGTTCGGCTGCCTTCGATTCGGTGATATCATGCGCCACACCGATAAATCCGATATGTTGGCCCGAGGCATCCCAATGCGGGTTGGAGTTGGAGCTAAGCCATCGCCATTCGCCGTCCCAACGCCGATACCGACCAGTCAGGACGAACGGTTGTAGGCTCGCCTCTCCCGCCAGCGACTCGCTAAGGATACGAGCTCCATCGTCCGGATGAATGATTGTCCTCCAGTCAAAGTCGACAGCCTCTGAGTAGCTGCATCCCAGAAAGTCCACATATGCGCGGTTTACAAACGCGCGCTTGCGATCAAGCCCTGTAACCCAAATGGGCACGGGCGCTGAATCCGCGATCAGGCGAAAGGACGCATCGCCATTTTTTATTCCGGGAACTTCCGCTGTTAATACAGGATCGATATATGCCTCCCGCGCACCGGCTTTCTGACTTTGTCACTTGCGCTAACGCGCAAGAACTTATGAGGCCGCTCTTTGTTCCCGGTTTGAATATTTAATTTGAACTCGTCAGCCAATAGGAACGAAAATTCCCTGTTCGATTTTTCGATATCTGTGTTTCGCAAAAACAATTCCCTGTTCCGATTAATAGGGAATTAGGTGCTGCAACCCTCGGAAAAGCCCGGTTTGACAGTTTTGAAATGCCGCAAAACCTCCTCAAATTTACACAATTCCCAGTAAATTCCCTGCATAGCAGGGAAATCTAAACGGAGAGAGGTTCGGGTCCGACTACCCCCACCGCCATTTAATCTTTTAAACGTCAAACATAGGGATGCGGTTCGCGAAATTGCGTGCGTACCCGCGGTTTTGGAACTGGAGCTACAAGCTTCAAAAGTCGTGACTGCGGACCTTATCCGATCTGCTGTTCCACCATATCCCTCAACGGCATTTTCGACTTCATCCGGATCGCGAGCAAGGCGGTGCCGCTGACCTTGCGTTGGACGAACAAGGTGTCGGCGGGCGGTATGTGCCAGGACGAGCGGTCGGCGGCGATGGTTTCGACTTGCTGCCGTACTTCATCGGTAAAACTGCGGTCCGCAAAATCGAAGAGGCCGGGTTTGCCCAAATGGGTCATCAGTGTCGCGATCATGGCGTCTAGGGCCGGTTTATGGCGTTGCAGGGCAACCGGCGATACAAAAGCCGCATCGATCAATGTGTCGCGTAGGGCATCGCTGTCGCCATCAAGACCTGCGCGCATCAGGCGGCGATAGGCATCTGCCGTCTCGTCCGGCACGGGGCGGGCGGCGCCAAAATCCAGCAGGACAATTTTGCCGCTATCCTCCTGCCAGCGATAGTTGGCGAAATTGGGGTCGGTTTGCATATATCCAAACTCGAACAGTTCGCGCAGCACCAGTCCCAACAGGGTCTTCATAACGGCATCCCGCGTTTCCTGCGGTTTGGTTTCCAATATTTCGATGGATTGTCCCGGAATGAAATCCATGGCCAGGACGCGTTGCGTCGACAAAGGTGCATATGCCGTCGGCACCAGAAAGTTCGGATCGTCGGCGAGCAACTCTTTATAAAGCTGCATCTGCGTTGCCTCGCGCACATAATCGGCTTCTTCGCGAAGCTGCTTTTTCGCCTCCGCCAGCAAGAACGAAATATCCAGCGTCGATGGCAGCAGGTTCGATATGCGCAGCAGGCTCGCAACATTGTCTACATCGGACTCGATGCTGTCGGCGACGCCGGGATATTGGACCTTGATGGCAAGGACCGTACCATCACGCAGCGTTGCGCGGTGCACCTGGCCGATGGAGGCGGCGGCGATCGGCGTCGTTTCAAAATGGCGGAACGTGCGCCGCCAGTCCGCGCCCCATTCGGCGATCAGGACCTTGTTGAGCTGTGCGGTCGGCATAAAATGCGCCGAATTGCGCAGGCGCGCCAATATGGCGGTCAGCTCTGCTGGCAGGACATCGCCCGCATCCATGGAGATCATCTGCCCCAGCTTCATCGCGGCGCCCCGCAATTTGGAAAGCTGATTTGTGACACGTGTTGCGTTGGCGGGCGTCAGGAGAAGGTCCGAAAAACGGGGACGTTCGCCGTTCGCGAGTTTTCGGGCGCCCTCGGCAAGCATGCCGCCTGCAATTCCTCCAGCCATCTGGCCGAAGGAAGAGAGGCGGGAAATCCGGCCCGACGGAACTTTGCGGTATCGATCGTCGCTCATTTGAAGAAGCTTTGCAGGCGCGGCCGTGCTTTCAGGAAATGCGCATAAGCCCAGTTCAGCAGTCGCTCCGCACCAGGTATTTTTGCCATCATGCCAAGTGGCCACAGAAGCGGAACGGCGCGCCACATTGCGGCAAAAGCACTTCCGCCAGACAGCATCCTACCATTTTCCAAGGCATGGAACCGGGCCAACAACTGCGCGCGATCCAAGGGGCACACCGCGTCCGGGTCTGCCGCATCCACGAAATCGATACGCTTGCGCCAATCTAGACGGCGCATCAATGCGATTTCCCTGCGGCATAAGGGGCAGCTTTGGTCATGCCAGACGGTGAGACGGCGCACGATTGGGATCTCTTTTCAAGTAACTGCAGAGGGGAGACATTTGCTTATACGAATTGAATTTTATCCGCGGCTGCACCCGACATGATGAAGCCGATGGGTCTTTCGGTCTCTTCCTGTAGATGGGCAATGATACTCGCGGTGCGTGCTAAAAGTGAGATGCCCTTCAATGCGCTGAGTGGAAAACCGACATCCAGCATGACTGCCGGAATAGCGCCATTCACATTGATCGGAAGCGCGCGACCCAAGGTTTCGGGTAGGATGTCGCGGATCGTATACAGCATTTCGATATTCTTGCCGACAATATTATGTTCCTCTGCAAGACGCAAAAGCAGGTTGGCGCGCGGGTCACCACCGGAGTGCTGGGGATGTCCGAAGCCGGGGATCGCTTTTTTGTCGGCTCTCAGTGCAAGAATATTTTCCTTGGCAATTTCTGCGGCATTTGCGCCGGGTTCATTGGCCTGTGCAACGCAGCTTGCATAAAATCGGCCAGCCACTTCCGCGCTTCCCAGAACCACACTGCCGCAACCTAATAGACCCGCGGCGACAGCGCCGTGAAAAGCTTCCGGTGCGGCGGCATAGGTCATGCGCGATGCCGCGACACTGGGAACCAGACCATGCTCAGCAATGGCGGCCAGCACCGCGTTGCAGAAAAATAACTGCTTTGGTGTGGGCAAGGTGCCGGTGACGAGCATCCAGAAATAACTCGTGAAATCGATCTTGCCGATAATGTCCTCGCACAGATCAAGACCGCGCACGGTGATGCTGTCGGCATCGGAAGTGCAAATCGATGTAAAAGGCTCGTCTTGTTTGCCAATTCGCATAATGGCCTCCATATTTCGTATTTCGAAGTTGATTTCGTTATTCGAATTTTATAGGGTAGAGTCAAGTCTGGAGAGAAAACATGGCCAAGCCGCTCAGCAACGTGACCGTATTGGAGATGGGTACATTCATAACCGGTCCGGCGGCAGGCATGCTGTTAGCAGATTTGGGTGCAAACGTCATAAAGATCGAGCAGCCCAAGGTTGGCGACCCGTTCCGTGCATTTCGCGGTGGTCTTTATAGTCCGCACTTTCAAACCTACAACCGCAACAAAAAGAGCATTACTCTAGATACGCGCAAGCCGGAAGACCTTGCCGTGTTTGATCAAATGCTCCTGGAAGCCGATGTCTTCATCCAGAATTTTCGGCCTGGCGTTGCCGACAAGATCGGGGTGTCGGCGTCGCGCCTTCGGGCGCTCAATCCGAAATTGATTTACGCTTCAATCTCGGGCTTCGGGAATGACGGCCCGGATCGCGATCGTCCCGCATTCGATACCGTCGCACAGGCGGTCAGCGGGTTTTTGCGTCTTCTGGTCAATCCCGTTCATCGCCGTGTTGTCGGTCCCGCACTTGCGGATGCCACGACCGGATTCTATGCCGCCTATGGAGTGCTTGCGGCGCTTTACGAACGGGAGCGGACCGGACAAGGCCGGCTGGTCGAAACGTCAATGTTCGAAGCCATGGCGCATTTCAATCTCGACGATTTCACCCATTATTTCGCAGATGACCAGATAATGGGACCGTATAGCCGCCCGCACGTCTCGCAATCCTATGTGTTTGAATGCGCCGACACATTGTGGATTGCCCTGCACATGTCATCGCCCCCCAAATTTTGGGAAAATCTGGCAACCGCGGTCGATCAGCCCGACATGCTGCAACTGGACATGTTTGAAAGTCGCGAGGCACGGATTGCGAATTACGAAAAGGTCATCGATTTCCTGGCGCCCATTTTCAAGACACGCACGCGTCAGCAATGGTGTGACATATTGCGGAATCTTGAAGTTCCGCACGCCCCCGTCAACACGTCCGAGGAGGCGATTGAATCCGAGCAGGCGAAAGCGCTTCAGCTATGCATAGAGGACGCAAATGGACCGCATGGCGTCTTCAAAACCATTAGATCCCCCGTGACTTTCGATGGGCAACGTGCTCTGGATGTTACCGCACCTCCGGTGCTTGGGGCGAACGACGAAGAGCTGGTTGCCCCGCTGAGAAGGAAGTTAGAAAGGCTAGAATAGTGGCAAAACCCGAGAAAGACCCGGAGTATCTTTCGACACTTGAGCGCGGTCTTTCGGTCTTGCGGGCCTTTGATGACCAGCATCCCGAGATGCGACTGAGCGAAGTTGCAGCCGTGACCGGATTGAGCCCGGCGGTGGCGCGGCGATGCCTCAATACCTTGGTTGCCCTGGGCTATGTGGCCCAGCATGATCGCAATTTTTTGCTGAAACCCGAAGTTCTGGCATTTGGATCGGCTTTCCATTCATCCATGCATCTCGAACATGTCTGTGTCCCGCCGCTCCAGTCGCTGCGCGATGAAACGGGCGATAGCGCGTCGATGGCCTCGATCGCCGGCAAGGACGTCCTTTATCTCGCGCATGTGTCCACAAACCGGCGGATCCGGCTGGGCGTCAATGTGGGGACGCGTTTTCCGGCCCATGCAACGTCGATGGGGAAAACCATTTTGGCATTTCTGCCCGAGGCGGAGATCGAAGAATATCTTGCCGCTGCACCTTTTGAAAAATTCACCGAGCATACTGTGACGTCCGAAAAGGCGATGCGCGAACGGCTCCAGTTGGTGCGGAGTAGGGGCTATGACTCGGCCTTTGATGAACTGGATTTCGGCATTGTATCGGTAGCCGTGCCCGTGTTCGACGCGTCGCGCCGACCGATCGCTGCTGTGAACTGCTCGACCTCGACAACGCGAATCTCCCAAGATGATCTGATCACATCGCGGCTTCCTCTCTTGCGGGAGGCGGCTGCGGAAATCGAGGCTGCGCTTCGCCGATGGCCGTCGCTGGCCCATGCATTGCAACGGGAAACCTCCTCTTAAAAACTTCGCATATCGAACTTGACTTCGACATTCGAACGAATTAGAACGCCGTGATACGCTTCGGTGATAGAAAGCGTTTGAAACGGTACGGGAGATGGAGAATGGCATTTCAGTCTGCGAAGTGGGCTTCTGCGGCCTTGGTTACTTTATTGGGCAGCACCGCGCTCGTCCCCAGCATCGTTCATGCTCAAGAAGCATCTGAAGTAGCCGATCAAGACACCCAGGAAATTGTTGTCAGCGCCTTGCGCCGTGACCAGAATCTTCAGGATGTTCCGGCAGCGGTTACCGCGTTCAATTCGGAAACGATCGAAAATGCAGGCATCGAAAAGCCTCTCGATTTCATCAATCTCACGTCCAACGTCAATCTGGTCGAAACCCAGAATTCGGGTAACGCCTTCATCATTATTCGCGGCATCACCCAAGCCCGCAATAGTGAGCCCTCGGTCGCAGTTGTCATTGATGGGGTTCAGCAGGTAAATCCTGCGGCCTTCAACCAAGAATTGGTCGATATCGCCCAAATCGAGGTCCTCAAAGGCCCGCAGGGTGGTCTTTATGGTCGTAACGCCATTGGCGGTGCGATCATCATCACCAGCCAGAAACCAACCGATACCTTGACCGGCAGTTTCAAGGCCGGCATCGACAACGGGTTCGGCTGGAATGTCCGCGCAGGGATCAGCGGACCCTTGTCCGACACCGTAAAATTCCGTCTGTCGGGCTCCTACCGGGACACGGACGGATATCTTCGCAATACATTTCTGAACGAAGATGCCGACCCGGTGAAAGACCTGTCGGTCCGCGGGAATTTGTTGTTTGAACCCGGCAATGGCTGGACCGCCGATCTGCGCGCATCTTATGCCCGACTGGAAACACAGGCGCTCTATTTCAACATCGTCAACGATGTGAACGACACCAGCCTGCCAATCCGGGTCAATAACCGCGGCATCAACAACCGCGACATACTCAATGTGGCCGCAAAGTTTGCCTATGAAGGCGAAGGCTTCACGGCGACGTCGATCACCTCATATGACACCGTGAAGGAAATCCTCACGGGCGATGCCTTCAACTTCCTTCCGTTCAACGAATCCCTTCTGGTCGCTGTTTTTGGCCTGCCGTTCGATCTTGCACAGAGCCAATATCTGAATGTGAAGGCAGTCAGCCAGGAAATCCGGATCGAGTCCCCGAAAAGCGAGAAACTCTTCTGGATGTTCGGCGGATATTATATCGATACGGCACGCTATATCTCGACGGGCAATCTGCTCGATTTCCAGCAAGGTGTATTCCCGGTTTTCCGGACGCCATCGACCAATCCCGCAAGCCCGCAGTCGACATTTCTGGCCGACAGCCAGAACAATTTTGCCTGGGCCGTCTTTGCCAATCTGGGATATGAATTTTCCGATCAGTTCCGCGTCGATGCGTCGTTGCGCTATGACCGGGACAAGCGGGTGAACACCACGCTGACACCGACGGCATTCCTGCCAAATGTCCCCGGCTTTCCGCAGGGCGCAACAGGTGAAAAACGGCGTGCAACCTTCGACGACCTGCAACCGAAAGTCACACTCACCTATCAGCCGACCGATGATATCACATTGTACGGCGGATACAGCCGTGGCTTCCGCTCGGGCGGCTTTAACCAGACGGGCGTCGGTGGCGTGGCGAGCAGCAATGGCATCGTCGGCGTTTCGGACATTTTCAAAGATGAAACCGCAACGACATTTGAAGCGGGGATCAAAACACGTCTGCTTGATCGCAAGCTGACTTTGAATGCTGCCGCATATTCGACCTTGTCGCGTAACAGCTATTTCTTCGTGTTCCTTGCCGCCAACTCGACCCAGAATCTGGGGAATGTCCCCAAAACACGCATTCAGGGTTTCGAACTGGAAGCGACATTGCGGCCGACACCGGATATCCAGTTGAACGCGGCCGCCGGATATACGTGGAGTGAAATCAAGGAATTTCCGGATCCCGTTGCGATCGGAAATGAAGCTCCACTGATTTCGCGATACACCTACAATCTGGGTGCGCAATTCACGCCCGAGCTTGGTGCCGGGTTGAAAGGGCTGTTCCGCGTTGACTATCGACGCACCGGGAAAACATGGTGGGAGCCCTTCAACACAACCGTGCGCGCGCCGGTCGATCTGGTGGATGCGCGGGTAGGCGTGAACAGCGACAACTGGTCTGTGGCGGCTTTCGCAAGCAACCTGTTTAACGAGAAATACAACGCCGAATTCTCGCCGGGCGGTTTCGTTTTTAAAGCGCGGCCGCGGATTTACGGTCTCGAAGCATCCTATAAATTCTAAGGGGTCAAAATGACGAAGGTCCTTGTTCTATATTATTCCAGCTACGGTCATATCGAAGCAATGGCCGAAGCGGTTGCCGATGGGGCAAGGTCGGTGTCGGGCTGTACGGTTGACGTCAAGCGTGTTCCGGAACTGGTTCCCGAAGAGGTTGCGGCCGCTGCCCATATCAAGGTGGACCAGGCCGCCCCGATCGCCACACCAGACGAACTCGCCAATTATGACGCGATCATCTTTGGCACACCGACACGGTTCGGAAATATGGCCGCACAGATGCGGAACTTCCTTGATCAGACCGGCGGGCTTTGGTTCGCAAATGCGTTGGTCGGTAAAGTCGGGAGCGTCTTCTGTTCGACCGCGAGCCAGCATGGCGGTCAGGAAACGACCATAACGTCTTTCCACACCACCTTGTTGCATCACGGCATGGTCATCGTCGGATTGCCCTATACGTTTAAGGGCAATAGCGAGATGGGTGAAATCAGCGGCGGGACCCCCTATGGCGCCACAACTTTGGCAGGCGCCGACGGGAGCCGGATGCCAAGCGAGAATGAGCTTGCTGGTGCGCGTTTCCAAGGGCGCCATGTTGCCGAGATCGCCGGAAAACTGATAGCATAATCTTTCCATGTGATTCTAATTTGAGAGATGAGGACAGATAGAATGAACAGCGAAATTCTCGCCAAAAGGCTGCATCATACGGCTTATGTCACCAAGGATCTGGAAGCGACACGGGCGTTCTACGAGGATGTTCTGGGCTTCCCGTTGATGGCGACCTACTGCGAGAAGGACGAGCTGTTCGGCAAGGAACGCACCTATTGCCATTGCTTTTTCGAACTGGCGGACGGCAGTGCGCTGGCGTTTTTCCAATTTGCCGACCCTGAAGATCAGGCCGAATTTGGCCCGGAAATTCCGGAATCGCCGTTCATTCATATTGCGCTGCAGGTGGATGAAAAAGGGCAGGCCGAATTGGAGCGCCGGATTGCCGCCGCCGGTTTTGTGGAACCCGACACCTACATCCTTGAGCATGGCTATTGCCGGTCGGTCTATGTGAAAGACCCCAATAACATGATTCTGGAGTTCACATATGACGCGCCGGAAGCCGCGCCGCTGGATGCCCAGCGCCGAGCAGAAGCACGCTCCGAACTGAGCCGTTGGTTGGCGGGTAACCATAGCAACAATAACCCGTTCCGGGCATTGCACGCTTAAGCACATAGTGGAGCCCTCGGTGCAACGCGAAGGCTCGGACCATGATATCGCCGACGTGCGCTGGATCGATGTGGAAGGCGGAAAACTGCCTGTCCGTTCCATCGGCTCTGGCCCTGTCGTGCTGTTTCTGCACGGCTGGACACTCGACTGGCGCATTTGGCTGCCGCAAAGCGCGCTGGCGCAGGACATGCAGATTGTCTTCCCGGACCGTCGCGGCTTTGGCGGTTCGACCGCACCCCCTTTGCTCGCCGCCGAGCGCGACGATGTCACCGCAATCGCCGATCAATTCGGCGCCGGAAAGTTCGCGCTTGTAGGGCTGTCGCAAGGGGCTTCGGTTGCCCTGGACTATGCGCGGTCAAATCCGGAAAGGCTCAATGCGCTTGTTCTGATCGGAGCGCCGTTGCACGGGTTGGTTCCGGACACGGACAATGTCCCCGAAATCGACCGCCCCGCACTGTCAGCACTTGTTCGGGCGGGCAAGCTACCGGACATGCTCAGCCAGTGGCGACGCCATCCATTGACTCAGGTCACCGAAGAAAATCGGGCGCTTCTGGATGAAATTCTGCGCGATTATGACGGGCGTGATCAGTTGGTCGATCAGGGTGCGCTCGATATGTCACTGTCCGACCTGCACGCCCTCTCTGTCCCCACACTCGCGCTCGCCGGCGAAAAGGACAGCGCATGGCGTAAACAGGTGGCGCAGTTCATAGGGGAGAACACGCCCCAGGGTGTCACGCAATATGTACCGGATGCGGGCCATCTTGCCAACATCGACCAACCGGAAACCGTGAACGCATTAATCCGAGATTTTTTCAAAAATAACAGCAGCAAGGAAGACTGATATGGCCCATGCAAACCGCTTTTTGACCACCCATGTGGGCAGCTTGCCGCGCGAAGATGAACTGATCGAGATCATGTTTGCCAAGGAAGATGGTCTGCCGCTTGATATGGAGGCCGTTGATGCGCGTATCGCGGAAGCGGTGCAGTTTGTTGTCGACAAGCAGGCAGAGGCGGGTCTCGATATCATAAATGATGGCGAACAGTCCAAGCCGAGCTACGCCACCTATATCAAGGATCGCCTCAATGGCTTTGGCGGCACCGGGAACAGCTTTGCGTTCCAGGATATCGAGGATTTCCCCACCACCAAGGAGCGCGTGTTTTCCGACCCCGGCCGCAAGCATCGCAAAACCCCCGCCTGCAACGCGCCCATCACCGTCAAAGACATGACGGCCGTGACGCGGGATGCCCAGGCGCTGAACGCATCTTTGAGCAAGTATACAGGGAAAACCGCGTTCATGAGCGCAGCCTCACCCGGCGTCACCGCGCTGTTCTTTCGGAACGATTATTATGACAGCGACGAGGATTATGTCTTCGCCCTCGCAGAAGGGCTCCGCCACGAATATGAAGCCATCGCGGCGCACGGCATCATACTTCAGATCGACTGCCCCGATCTGGCAATGGGCCGGCACACCCAATTTCGGGAATTGGACCTGAGCGGTTTCCGTGACAAAATGGCGTTGAATATCGAGGCGCTCAACCGCGCCACCGCCAACATCCCGCCCGAGCAGCTGCGCATGCATATGTGCTGGGGCAATTATCCCGGCCCCCATCACTGCGACGTGCCCTTCCGTGATATCATCGATCTGGTCTGGCGCGCACGTCCGCACGCAATCCAGTTCGAGGCTGCCAATCCGCGTCACGCTCATGAATATGCAATGTTTGAAGACGTCAAATTGCCCGAAGGAAAAGTGCTGATACCCGGCGTGATCGAATGCCAGTCGAACTATATCGAACATCCGGAACTCATCGCGCAGCGCATCGCCCGATATGCCCATCTTGTCGGACGCGATAATGTGATGGCCGGTGCCGATTGTGGCTTTAGCATCCATGTCGGGTCCGGCAGCGTCGACCGCAATGTGGTCTGGGCGAAAATGGCCGCGCTTGCGGAAGGTGCCAAGATAGCATCGGCTCAATTTTGGCCATGAATTTGGTATCGAGGTCATCCTGATCAGAAGGAGGACTTAGGTCCGATCGCACCCGACGCCCTCGCGCACGCAGTTTTCATTGGCGCCCGCCCAGAGCAACCGTTAGTCGCCGGACATGGATGCAAATAGCTGGCGATTCTGGGTTGATCGGGGTGGCACCTTTACGGATGTTATCGCCCGCTCGCCCGAGGGCGGCATTACGACAGTCAAATTGCTCTCCGAAAATCCCGAACAATATCGCGACGCGGCCATTGCCGCGATCCGGCAGGTCACGGGGGTCGCCTCGGGACCCTTGCCGCCGCTGGAACTGCGCATCGGCACGACGGTCGCCACCAACGCGCTTCTCGAACATAAGGGCGAGCCGACCTGCCTTGCCATTACGGGCGGCTTTGGGGACGCGTTGCGGATCGGCTATCAGGAACGGCCAAAATTATTCGTGCGCCAGATCGAACTGCCTGCGCCTTTGCACGCCAAAGTCGTGGAGATTGACGAACGGATTGACGCCCATGGCGAAGTGCTGAAACCGCTTGATGTGGAACGCGCGCGGGCGGCGTTGCAGGCCGCCTATGACGAAGGGCTGCGGTCGCTGGCGATCGTTTTGATGCACGCCTTTCGCTACCCCGCGCATGAAAAAATGCTGGCGGCGATTGCGGCGGAAATAGGCTTCCCGCATATCTCGGTCAGCCATGTGGTCGCGCCGCTGATCAAGCTGGTCGGGCGCGGCGATACGACGCTGGTTGATGCCTATCTGTCCCCTGTGTTGCGCCATTATGTCCGGCAGTTGGAAAATGACGCTGGCGGCGACATCGCGGCGCTGTTCATGCAGTCCAATGGCGGGCTTGCCAGCAGCGACCGGTTCCAGGGCAAAGATGCTGTCCTGTCGGGACCGGCAGGTGGCATTGTGGGCATGGCCAAAACCGCGGAGCAGGCGGGTATCGCGCATATTATCGGCTTTGACATGGGCGGCACGTCGACCGACGTGTCGCACTATGCCGGGCATTATGAACGCGAAAGCGAGACGATGGTGGCCGGCGTGCGCATTCGCGCACCCATGATGCGCATCTATACGGTTGCTGCAGGGGGCGGATCCATCTGCACCTTTGACGGCGCGCGTTTTCAGGTTGGTCCGCATTCGGCTGGTGCGATCCCGGGACCCGCCTGCTATCGGCGGGGCGGGCCGCTGACGGTGACGGATTGCAATGTCATGCTGGGCAAGATCGTTCCGGACCATTTTCCCCACATCTTCGGGCCGGATGCCAACCAGCCGCTCGACACTGCCATAGTCCGCAGCAAGCTGGAGTCGATGGGGGCGGAGATTGCCGCGGCCACCGGACAGCATTTAAGCCCGGAAGAAATCGCGGAAGGCTTTGTCACCATTGCGGTGGCCAACATGGCCAATGCGATCAAGAAAATCTCGGTCGAGCGGGGGCATGATGTCACGCGTTATACGTTGGCCTGCTTCGGTGGGGCTGGCGGCCAGCATGCCTGTCTGGTTGCCGATGCACTGGGTATGGATCAGGTGATGATCCACCCGCTGGCGGGCGTATTGTCGGCCTATGGCATGGGCCTTGCCGACCGGCGGGCCATCCGGGAGCAAAGCTATGGCGGCCCGATGGATGCCAAAGCGCTCGCCCCGCGCATCCGGATATTGACCGCCGAAGCCGAAGCCGATTTGCGTGCGCAGGGCGTTGACGGCGAAATCTTGGGCGAGGTGGCCGTCCACATCCGCTATGAAGGCACCGACAGCAGTATCGAAGTCCCCTATGGCGACGTGCTTACAATGCAGGCCGCATTTGAGGACCGCCATTTCCGCCAGTTCGGCTTTGTCAGCGCCGCGCCGCTCGTCGTCGAAATGATCCGCGCAGAGGCGGTCTTTCGCAGCCCGGATGAAACCGGCCTCACATTTGCCCTGCCAACTGAGTCCGGCCCACCGCAGGCGCATATATCCTGTTTCATGGCGGGTGCCGCGCACGACACGCCGCTTTATAACCGGGGCGATCTTGCCGCCGGATTTACGGCGCAGGGTCCGGCAATCATTATCGACCCCGTCTCCACGACCGTGGTCGAACCGGGCTGGACGGTGGAGGTCGATCGCATCGGCAATCTGATGATGACGCGCAGCACGCCCCGTGCCGCCGCCGGCACCATCGGCACCGAAGCCAATCCGGTGCGCCTTGAAATCATGGGCGGGCTGTTCATGGCTATTGCGGAGGAGATGGGCGCGGCGCTCCAGCACAGTGCGTCTTCGGTTAACATCCGGGAGCGTCTTGATTTCTCCTGTGCGCTGTTTGACGCCAGCGGCAATCTGGTTGCCAACGCCCCGCATATGCCCGTGCATCTGGGGTCAATGGGCGAAAGTGTCCGGACGATCCTGAAACGGCGGGCCGGTGGCCGCGACGGGCGGGGGATTTGCGCGGGCGATGTTTATGCCCTCAACGCCCCCTATGATGGCGGAACGCATTTGCCTGACATCACCGTCATCATGCCGGTATTCGTCGATCCGGCCGACAAGCTGCCTGCCTATTTTGTGGCGGCGCGCGGCCATCATGCGGATATTGGCGGCATAACACCGGGTTCCATGCCTCCCAACAGCCGTTCGGTGGAAGAGGAAGGTGTCCTCATCGACAATATTCTGATTGTCGAAAACGGCCAGTTTCTGGAAGACCATGTCCACCAATTGTTGGGTTCCGGCGCATGGCCCTCGCGAAATATCGCGCAAAATATAGCCGATTTGAAAGCGCAAGTTGCGGCCTGTGCCAAGGGCGCATCGGAACTGGTGCGGATCAGCAGCGACTATGGCCGGGCTGTTGTGTCGGCCTATATGCAGCATGTGCAAGACCATGCCGAAGAGGCCGTGCGCAGCCTGATCTTGCGCCTGTCCGACGGGCATTTCCGCTATGCCATGGACAATGAGGCAGTGGTCGAGGTGGCAATCCGGATCGACCGGGACGTCCGCACCGCGATCGTCGACTTTACCGGAACGACCGCGCAGTTGGACGGCAATTTCAACGCGCCGGTATCGGTCGTTCGTGCAGCGGTCCTCTATGTTGTCCGCACGTTGATTGACGACAGCATTCCCATGAACGAAGGCTGTTTGAAACCTGTCACGATCATCGCGCCCGAAGGAACGCTGGTCCATCCGCGCTATCCCGCTGCGGTCGTCGCGGGCAATGTCGAGACAAGCCAGGTGATCACCGATGCGCTTTTCGGCGCGCTCGGTGTGATGGCGGGTGCGCAGGGTACGATGAACAATTTCACCTTCGGCAACAACCGATACCAATATTATGAAACCATCGCAGGCGGCTCTGGCGCGGGGCCCGGCTTTGACGGCGCGTCGGTCGTGCAGACGCATATGACCAACAGCCGACTGACCGACCCCGAAATATTGGAGACGCGCTTCCCCGTGCTGCTCGAAGAATTTTCGGTGCGCGCGCATTCGGGCGGCGAGGGGGTGTACAGGGGCGGCGATGGTGCTGTGCGCCGGATCCGCTTTCTGGAACCGATGACGGCAGGCATCTTGTCCAACCGCCGCAAGATTCCACCCTTCGGCCTGGCGGGCGGCGGACCGGCCATGCTGGGTATCAACCGTATCGAGCGCAGCGATGGTCCTGTTGAAAATTTAGGCGCAACGGCGACAGTGGACATGGAGCCGGGCGATGTTTTTGTCATCGAAACGCCGGGCGGTGGCGGCTATGGCAAGGCATGAGGGCGGGGGAATTTAGCTGATGTGGGTTTTGCTGGGGATCGTCGTCATCGTTGTCGGCTTCATGCTGCGGTTCAACCCGTTGCTCGTGATCATGGCCTCGGCAGCGGTTACCGGCATTGCGGCGGGTTTTGACCTGCACGCGATCATCTCGGCCTTTGGCAAGGCCTTCAACGATGCGCGTTATGTCTCGATTGTCTGGATCGTCCTGCCCGTCATCGGAATGCTCGAGGCCTTCGGCTTGCAGGAACGCGCGCGCGGGCTGATCTCCAGTCTGAAGGGGGCGACCATTGGACGCCTGCTGGCCGGTTATCTGTTGTTGCGGCAGGCGACGGCGGCGTTGGGATTGACCTCCATCGCCGGTCACCCGCAAACGGTCCGCCCGCTCGTTGCGCCCATGGCGGAGGCCGCCGCCGAAAAACAGGCAGGAACTTTGACTGACGAGGAAAGGGAGGAGGTCAAAGCCTATTCCGCCGCAACCGACAATGTCGGCCTGTTCTTTGGCGAAGACATATTTCTGGCCATTGGATCGATCCTGCTGATGAAAGGGTTGCTCGAACAATATGGCATCATATTGGAGCCGTTCGAGCTTTCCATCTGGGCGATCCCGACTGCGATTGCGGCCTTTATCATTCACGGATTCCGGCTCTGGCGACTTGACCGTCGTCTGGCGCGAAAGACCGCCGCCGCGGCGCATAGCGGAGATTCCGCATGATCACGCTGACCTGGGTCTATGTGCTGGCAGGCGCCGCTTTTGCGGCCTTCGCGCTGTTCAACCTTGCCGACAAAAGCAACAGCCGCCGGTTCGGCAATGCCGCATTTTGGGGGCTGATGGCGGTCAGCATGTGGGCAGGCAATTGGCTCGGCGATTTTGGCAATGGCCTGCTTGTCCTTGCCCTTGTTGCCATTGCCGGTTTCGGCGGCTTGGGCAAAGCGAAAGACGATGCCATCCCCGAGGCAACCAAACAGGAACGCGCCGCGCGCTATGGCAATGGCCTGTTCGGGATTGCCCTGATCATCCCGGCGACAGCGCTGGCGGGTACCTTGCTCTTCAAGGAATTTCCGGCCCTGTTTGATGTGAAGCAAGTCACCCTGATTTCGCTGGCCATGGGGGTCCTGTTGGCGCTGGCGGTCGGTTATGTGTGGCTGCGGGCAGCCCCTGCTCTGCCGCTGTCGCAAGGGCGGCGCCTGATGGATTCGGTCGGCTGGGCCGCAATCCTCCCCCAAATGCTGGCCAGTCTGGGCGCGGTATTTGCGCTGGCGGGTGTGGGCGATGTGGTGGGTGGCGTGATCCAGCAAGCCATTCCGGACGGAAGCCTGGCGGGCGCGGTCATCGCCTTTGGTTTGGGCATGGCGCTGTTCACGATGATCATGGGCAATGCCTTTGCCGCATTCCCGGTGATGATCGCGGCGATCGGTATGCCGTTGCTGATCAAGCAATATGACGGTGACCCCGCGATCATATGCGCCATCGGCATGCTCGCCGGATTTTGCGGCACGCTGATGACGCCGATGGCCGCCAATTTCAATCTGGTCCCGGCGGCGTTGCTGGAGTTGAAGGATGAAAATGCCGTCGTGAAAACACAGGTTGCGACGGCGATCCCGTTGCTGATCGTCAATATCGCGCTCATCTATTTTCTGGCGTTCCGATGACAATACTGACCGCCGCCATTGCCTCGCAATTTGCCCGCGCCACGCTCGGCCACATCGGCAAGCCCTATCCGTACAAGATGGACCTCGTCCTTAACGGGCCAGAGGATGCGCGTGTTCCGGCGGCGTTCCATCCGATCTTCCACGGCAGCTTCGACTGGCATAGCTGCGTCCATGGTTGGTGGCAGATCATGCGGTTGGCCCGCCTTTTCCCGGAGATGGCGGAGGCAGCCGACATCTATGCACGCGCCAATGACATGCTGGTACCGGAGAAAGTCGCCGTAGAACGGGCCTTCCTTGATCGTCCCACGTCCGCAGCTTTTGAGCGGCCCTATGGTTGGGCGTGGCTGCTCGCGCTGCATGCCGAACTGGAACGGCATGACGGGCCGTGGGCGGCGGCGCTGGAGCCACTGGCACTTGCCTTTGCCGCGCGCTTCCATGATTTCCTGCCCAAGCTGACCTATCCGCTGCGCGTCGGCACGCATTACAATATCTCGTTCGCGCTCGTTCTGGCGGGCGACTGGGCAGAGACGCGCGACCCTGCACTTACCGCCCTGATCGCGCAAAAGGCCGAAACATGGTTTGCGCAAGATCGCGATTGTCAGGCGTGGGAACCGGGCGGCGATGAATTCCTGTCCTCCGCCTTGACCGAAGCGCTGTTGATGAGCCGCATTTTGCCCAAGGCCGAGTTTACCACATGGTTCGACGGCTTTCTTCCCGCCGCAGCCCAAGGTCGTCCGGCGAGCCTGTTCACCCCGGCCATCGTATCGGACCGCAGCGACGGCAAGATCGCGCATCTGGACGGCCTCAACCTCAGCCGCGCCTGGTGCTGGCGTTCCATTGCTGCCGCGCTTGGCGCGGAGCATCCCGTTGCGCAACCTGCCGCGCAAACGGCCCGGCTCCATCAGGACGCCAGCCTGCCGCATGTCACCGGTGATTATATGGGCGAACATTGGCTCGCCACCTTCGCGCTTCTGGCGCTGGAATAAGCTCGGCCAATTTTACTCATTAGGGGGCCGGGTCGTCGCCCTATGACGCCCGCGCTAGTTTCCCTTACGCCGCATGAAGAATATGGAGACCAGACCCACACCTGCAACCACACCCATCACCGTGCCCATGGTCGAGGACATGGTTGCTATGGCTTCGGCGGGGGTGCCTGCAGGTTTCAGACTGCCCGACTGGATTCCGGAAATGAGCCACATCCAGATTCCGGCCAGCAACGCTTCGCTGAAGAGGAGGACGATGAGAAGGCGGGTAGATGGTTTCATGTTGGCACGTCCTTTCTGCAAGTTGGAGACACTATCGATCCTAGCGCGCGGCGGGTGCGCTGAGGTTCAAGGTGAGGGGTTCAGGGTGACCTCACCAAAAACATCCCGCAAAATGGCCTCGCCTCCCTCGACCGACAAGGGCGGTGCCTTGCCCGCAAAGGTCGCGCCCCGAACCGCATAGTTCAGGGTGTAAATCGAGTCCGCATCGCGGAACATCATGATGTAATTCTGCTCGCCTGCGCCTCTCAAAGCCTTGGGATAGGCGCCCTCCGGCAATGATGCGCAGCCATTGGCGATGATCGAGCGTTTGAGCCCGCTAGCCAAAATCCGTTCCCCGCCATCCCGGTAAATCGGGCCCGTTGTACAGGATGCCGGGTAAAAGGCCTGTCGGGCGATTTCGCTGCTCTTCATCGGCGAACGCCCAAGCCCGCGATAGGCCTGAATTGTCACGAGCCGAGTCCAGTTGGCGAGGGTCTGGCCCTTGGGGACATATTCGATCAGGATGTTGGTGCCATTATTGCGGTCGTTCGCGCGGATCATGTCCGCAGGCAGGTTGAACACCAGGGTGCGTTCGAACACAGGCACCCGTGCTGGCGCGGCTGGGGCTGCAAATGCCGGTGCCGCTAGCGCAAGAAAAAGAAAAGGTCGCATGCTTTCACTCTTTCGGATTTTTGCCGGTAGACCCGAAATACCATGCCCCGGCGATACCGCCAAGAAGGGCAAGCGCGGGCGCGATGACAAAGGCAACGCCCATGATGCCGCCGCCGTCCCGATCCACGACATCCAAAATGTCCCATGCGAAGACCGTACCGAAAAAGACGAGGGCATAGATTGCAATCGCGCCGCCGACAAAACCTGCACCGCTGCGCAAGCATCCGCCGGACATCAGGTGCAGGCCTTTTGCATTGACATTTTCAGCTCCCCCCAGCAGCCGTCCGCTTATTTCGGCTTTCCGCTAAAGCCGCTGGCGGCGCGCAGTTCGTCGGCGTTGAGGCGGTAGCCATCAAGAAACACGGTCGTGATCCGGCGAAGTGCGGCCATATCCTTGGATGCGTCTCCTTCGACAAGGATTAAACTCGCGCTCTTGCCCGTTTCGATGGACCCGAAACGGTCGTCCATCCCGGTCATTCGCGCGGGGACGATGGTTGCTGTCTGCAGCGCCTCTTCATTGGTGAGGCCAGCCTGCTGATAAAGTTCAAGCTCGCGCACCAGTTCCAGACCATAGCCGTCGGTCCCCGCGACAATGCGGACCCCGGCCTTGTGCAAGCGTCCAACTACGCCGACCATCTTGGCAAAGCTCGCTTTGAAATCTGCGCGGGTCAGACCGTCGAACAAGGGGTAACCGCCGACTTTCCAACTGCGCGAAATGGCAGGCGGGGAGATTTCGGCGAACGGCGCATAGGCAGGCAAGGTCGCACTGCCGTCCGAAGTCAGGCTGCCTTCCCAGACCGAGATCGTTGGATCGATGATCGTCTTGCGCTCGGCCAGTTCGGCGTAGAAGGCCTTCATTTCGGGCGAGTCCAGATCGACATCCTTGCCATATTTGGCTGGCCCCTCCAACCGCGCCGCGGTGTTAGCCTTGTCGACCACCTCCTGCGGCATCGCCTGCATCATGATGAAATTGATGTGGGTGATTTCGTCATAGCCGGCGCGCACCGCCTCAATCGGACGCATTCCAGCAGGGATATGCCCGCTGACATGCAGCCCGAGACGATGCGCCTCCGCCGCCGCCGGGGCAATCCAGGCGGGCGTCATCGACGTATAAAATTTCGCACCGGAAAGCCCCGCGTCCTTGATCTTGCGCACGGCTGCAATGGCTTCCTCCGCTGAGCTGACGGTTAAGGCGCCTTGTGCGGCGAGGGGGTCCTTGCGGTCGATGATGACCGCCACCTTGCCATCGGGCGCGAGCAGGTCGCCGGACGCACGGCGCTTGAGGATGCTGAGCGACTCGTCGATCATCGACCCCGGGCTGCGAAAGTTGGTGATGCCGGTGGCAACATTCTGCAGCAGGTTCCAGTCGCTGCCGCCGACGTGCAAATGGGAATCCCACAGTCCGGGCAACAGGGTCTTGCCGCGTCCGTCAATCCGCGTGGTTCCCTCTGGCGCCTTTATCGTCCCTGCAGCGCCGACCGCCTTGATCTTGCCATCCTCGACCAGCACGGCACGTCCGGCGACATAGCGTCCGGCAACCGAGTCAAACAGCAGCACATTGTCGACCAATGTCGGTGTCCGGTTGGCAGGGCTCAGAAATTTGCGCGCCACATCGCGCACCATGACGGCTTCGGTGGCGTCCTGTACTTCTTTCAACTTGGGTCCGGCCTTTTCATAGCCTGCGGGCAGCAGCGAAATGACCCCGGCACTCCCGAAAAACCGGTCATTCTTGTCGAGCCAAACGGGCGAAGGCGCGAAGCCCGATCCGGTGATATAGGCAAGCTTCACCGACTCCTTACCGGCTGGTCCTTCAATTTCGGTGGCTGCTCCGATCGAAATAGACGCTCTCCCGCCGGGCAGAAGGTCGATGCCCTTGCTCCCCGCTTTTACGAGCGCATCCACATCAAGGGCGCTGGACAGCCAGGGGCCGCCATAGCTGCTGTAGCGCTTGTTGCCCAAAGGTGCGCTGCCTTCGTCCACTGCGGTCTTCCAGCGCGCAATACCCTTGGCATCGACACTATAATCTTCGGTCGCATCGCCGCTATCGGTGTATCCGCGGATCGTGATGGTCGTCGGGCGTCCGTCTGGACCCAAGACCGTGGTCTGGTCCGTCTCGGTAATCCAGCCACGCAGGGACATCGACATGCGGTAGGCCAGCTTGCCATCCTCGGTCTTCCATGACCAGATATCGCCATGCTTACCTGCGGCCGAACTGATCGTGTAATGTTGCGCGGCAGCAGGCGGTTGCAACAGCTGTTCTTTCGGCGTCGGTTCGGCCTGCGCCAGTGATGATGTGGTCAAGAGCAGCAAAGCAAAGAATTTGAGGCGCATGGATTGGTCCCTTTTTTAACAGCGGGTGCAATCATATGAGCCCCCTTGTCCAGAAAAGGAGTGAGCCACAGCCAGAAAGTTGATGCAAGTGCTATGTTGCATCCATGCTGCGCAGCATGGATGACGGAGGATTAACGGATCACGTAGCGCATTTTGACGGTCGCGATTGTTCCGGCCGCCATTGTGCCTTGTGGGCGGACACGCACTGCGGTTATCTTCGGGTCTGATCCATCCGGCCCGATGACGGGCTGGTAACTCCAGTCCAGCCCGCCATTGTTTGAAAATTCGACGCCATCGGTTGCGCTATCGAGGCCCGAATAGGTCAGAAATACCCCCCCTTTGCCAGCGTCAAGCTGCACCGGACCCGAACCGGGATCTTGGAAATCGGTCACGATCATGGCGAGGTTCGGGGGCGTCGGGTCGGTAATCAACAGAGAGTTGCTCGTTAAGTCATAGTCAGGAGGGATTTCAATATTGATGGAGTAGGTAATGATCCCGCCCGGTATCATCTTGGGATTTTTATAGTTGGATACCGGATCCCAATGCGCTGCGCTCGATTTCTGCACCGACAAGGAAGGCGAATAGGTAACGCTGACGAGGTCGAGGTTCGCCGGATTGGGGATGAAAGCTTCAAATCTATAGCTGCCCGCTGCAACCGGCACATAATCAGCACGCGCCATCTTCCAAAGGCCAATGGGTTCGGACGACGAAAAGGAAACAGACGACGTCGCAACAATTTTGCCATTGGAAAGATTGCGTACCTGGACAAACATTCCGGATAGGTTTTGCGGGAAATCGCGGACCGAAAACCATCCGCTGAAGCTAATCACGCCCGCCGCCGCAATTTTGAAATCCTGGTTCAGTTGTCCTGAGGTTCCGCTAACATCAATATATTGGCGGTCGCCGCCTTCCGGTGTTTGGGTCGCATTGTTGCAGCACAAGGCCTTGTTGGCCACGACAATGTTGTAGGGTTTGGGGTCGCTATTACCCTGATTGGACATCGTCCATTCCGGAATAGACGCATAAAAATTATTTCCCGGATTTGGCGCGACCGGATCTTCAAAGCTCCGGTTTCGCAGAAGTTCCTGGGCGTTCGCCGAATGTGCCGCCAGCATCAGCAGGCACAAGCAAGCAATCAACCTGCCCAATATGGGGAATGGTGCCAGCAAATTAGTCACGGAGTCACATCACCTTCGCAGCATGGGCCAGATATGGTGATACGGCGGCAGGACCGCTTTCTTTACCCCGTCCCGTGCTTTTCACCTTGTTTTACAAATAGGTCGCCCCCGGAATATCGCGCCCAGCCCAAATGCTGCTTGCCTCGCATCCGACTTATGTTAGCTAATCTGCCGCAGACCCGACGGAGACACGAACGGGCGAAACGGGAGGAACAGATATGCTGACGGCAGGGGATGATTTCCCTATTCACCAATCGCCGGAGCCTGTCGCTCTCGTCTCGGACCGCAATTTTTACGACCGTTATTTCTTCAATGGCGCGTCGCCCGATGGCCGGATTTTCTTCGCGGCGGCCATGGGCATTTATCCGGCGCTCGACATTATCGACGGCGCATTTTGCGTCATGGTGGACGGTGTCCAGCATAACCTCCGCGCGTCTGCACGAATGCAGGGGGAGCGGATGGCGATGCGGGTGGGTCCGATCACAATCCAGATCGTGCAGCCGTTGCACATCCTGCGGGTGACGGTCGATGTCAATGATGGCCCTCTATCGTGCGATCTGACCATCGTCGGTCGCCATTTCCCGATTGAGGAACCCCGCTTTACCCGCCGTAACGGCACGCGCCTGTTCATGGATTATACCCGCTTGACCCAAAATGGTCGCTGGTCGGGACATATCTTTGTCGATGGGCAACGCACCGACGTCGATGAAAGCTTTACTGGAACGCGGGACCGCAGTTGGGGTATTCGCCCCGTCGGTGCATCCGATCCGCAACCGCCGCCCAGTTCGCTTTCCGGCGCTCTGCCGCAATTTTTCTGGCTGTGGACGCCCTGTAATTTTGCGGGCCAATCGCTTTTCCTCCACACCAATGATGATGGTGCGGGTGCCCCTTGGAACCGCCGCGGGGTGTTGTTTCCCGATGGCGGTAAAGAACAGCATTTCGACACAGTCGACATCGCCATAAAATGGAACCCGGGATCACGCCGCGCGCGGGAAGTCCGGGTCGATTTGGGTCCCCAGACGAGCTTGCTTTTGAAACCCGTGGCGGGCGGCGGCAGCGCGACGGGGCATTTCTATATGAACGGGCTGGGCTATACCCATCCCCAATGGGGGCATGGTATGGACCATGGGGCTTTGGAGGTTGCGCACGACCGCATCGACCTGGCCACGGTGAACGATAATGATCCGTCTTTCATGCATATTCAGGCCCTTTCCGAGGCGGTGCTGACGCATGAAGGGCGGGAAGTGCACGGGCGCGGCGTTGTCGAACAATTGTTTCTCGGCCCGCATGGTCCAAGCGGTCTGACGGGTCTGTTCGATCCGGCTGTCGCGGATTGAGCGCTTCGATGGCGGACTATCCCACCCATCCCGATGCCATGCAGCCAGCCTGGCTGGCCGAAACGCTTGGTTTTCCGGCATCGATGCTGCGCGGCTTTTCGGTCAAGCCGGTCGGCACAGGGCAAATGTGCGACAGCTACCGCCTGACGCTCGATTGGGCGGAAAAGGTGAAGGGCGCGCCCGAAACGATAATCGCAAAATGCCCGAGCCACGACCCGGCAAGCCGCGAAGTTGCCCGGACCTTGGGCGGCTATCTTCTCGAAGTGCGTTGGTACCAGACGCTCGCCCATGACGTTGCGGTACCGCGCCCGCACTGCCATTTCGCCAAGATCGAAGACGACGGGGTTAGCTTTTTGCTGCTGCTGGGTGACCTTGCACCCGCCGCGCAAGGGGACCAGTTGCGGGGTGCCGGACAGGCGGAAATAGATCTTGCGGTGGATGCGGCCGCCGAACTGCATGCGCCCTTATGGAACAGCCCGCGCCTTGCCGAAATCGAGTGGCTGCAGCGCGATACGCGGCCCATCGTGCGCGCGCTTTTCCCTGTTTATTTTGCCCAGTTCCGCGAACGATATGCGCAGCGTCTGGACCCCGAATGCCTCGCGCTGGGTGACGGTCTGGTCCAGAAACTTGATGCCTATCTGGCGCACGAGCCTTCGGCAACGACGCTGCAGCATGGGGATTTGCGCGTCGACAATATCCTGTTCGCGCCCGACCACAGCGCCTGTTGGGTGGTGGATTGGCAAACCCTGGCGATCGGGGCAGGGGCGCGCGATCTTGCCTATCTGGTGGGGACAAGCATTGCCGACCCCGATGCACGCGCGGCGCTGGACCGTCCGGCCTTTGACAGGTGGACGAACCGTTTGGCGGCATTGGGTGTTGAAACGGATATCGATGCCTTGTGGCAGGATTACCGCCTTGGCGCTTTGTCCGGCTATTTCATGGCCGTCTTTGCCTCGATGAGCGTCGAACGTACGGAACGGGGTGATGAAATGTTCGCCGTCATGGCCGAACGCCCTGCGCGTCAGGCCATCGCCTTGCGGAGCCTTGATCTACTTTAAGCGGCACCGCCCGGGCCATGACCTTGCAATGTAGGACAAGGTTCGCAATTCTGGAGCTCAGGACGGTGCGCCATCGTCCCTAAGGCTCTTTGAATTGTAGACATGACAGTCGAGCTCTTTTTTTGCGGCACACGAAAGCACCGCGACTTGTTAATTAAAGGATACAAAGGATACATATTCGCATCCGTTTTGCGTGTCCTTTGTATCTTTAGGAAAGGCAGTTCGCCCGGCCGACGCCTGCCGGCAGAGGTGGGCTATTGCATCTGATCCAATATATCGCGGATGGCGACAAAGGCGAAGCAGACCGAGGAATCGGCAACGCCATAGGGCATGAACAGATCGTCGCCAACGCGGATCGCGCCGCAGGTGTAGACGACATTGGGCACATAGCCTTCCCGGTCCTCATCCGCTGCAGACAGGATGGGGCTTGGTGTCCGCCCCAGAACGCGGGACGGGTCTTTCTTGTCGAGCAGCGCTGCGCCTATGGCGTATTTGCGCATTGCGCCGACACCATGCGTCAGGACCAACCAGCCTTCGTCCAATTCTAAAGGTGCGCCGCAATTGCCGATCTGGACAAATTCCCAAGGATATTTCGGTTCCAGCAGCAATTCGCCGTCGTCCCATTCGTCGATCTTGTCGGACCGCAGCAGATAGAGATTCTTGCCGTCCTGCCGCCCGATCATCAGGAACTTCCCGTCAATCTTGCGCGGGAAGAGCGCCATGCCCTTGTTCCGGCCCGCGCTGCCGCGGATCGGGGTCAGGATGAAATCATGGAAATCGCGGGTGCGTAGCAACTCGGACCGGATATCACGTCCGCTATAGGCGGTGTAGGTGCCAATCCATTCGCTTTTGCCGCTATCACGTTCGAACTCGACGAGGCGCAGATCTTCCAGCCCGTTCCGCTGGGCTTCGGTCATCGGAAAGATCACGGTGCCCGATATGCTGGCGTCCGGATGGCGGTACACTGAAACTTCGCCGTCGACAGCATCCCGCTTGGGCTTGCCGAGCATGGCCGCGGTGGCAAAAGCCGGCTGGTGCGACAAGGTAAGATGCCGACCCGCCGAAATAATCCCTTCGCGAAAGGCGATGGTCGAAATATGCCCCTCACCGACGGCGCGTAAGGATATGAGAACCCGGACGCTGCCACGCTGCAAACCGCTTTGGTCGGGGTGACGGACCACACTGGGGTTCATCAATGCGGCTGCGGCATAGCTATATTCATGGCAGAAATAGGCGCCGATCAGTCGCTTGGTGTGCCGCTTGATCGCGCCGCCGTCCAGTTTGAGAGCAAATTCGATCTGCTTGTACCGGTCGTCGAACACGCGTTCCAACTGCCAGTGGCGGTCTGCAAAATCGTTAAGAACAATACCCATTTCGCTGCGCACCGTGCGGGGATCAAGCGCGATTATGTCACCGACAAGCTTCCCGACCCGTTCGATGTCGGGGCCGGATGCCTGCCACGCAAGATGAAAGGGGCGCACCACAACACGGCCGGGATCGGCGTGCAGGCGCAACTCATGCTGGAACAAATCAACCACGGGCAACTACTTTCAATTGGTGTCGGCTTTGGACATCAAATCCCGGATCGAGCAGTGTACCAACTGGTACGCCAGCACGGACTCGGCACCTTCGTTGAGGTTGAGTCCACGTGGATTGATGCCGTCATGGCACGAGCCCGAAACGGGGTCGGCGACCGCAACACCCCGGTCGTTGGATCCGAAAAACCACGCATAGGCCCGGCTCGCATGGCTAAGCCATTGGCGGTCTTTGGTCGCATCGAATGCCGCATGGGCGGCGTCAATCGCGGCCCAGGCTTCGACAGGTTGCTGGTCGAACGGACGGGGCAGGGCGTATTCGCGCCCGAAGCTTTCGGACCCGACGGGACGGAACAGGCCCGCAGGGCTGATCTGAATGTCCAAAACCCAGCGCAGCGTTTCAAGGCCGGCGGCGGTAAATTCGGGTCGATCAAGCCGCAATCCCGCGCGGATCAGTGCTTCCGGCATCCGGCAATTATCATAGGCCAGAACGCTTTCGAACCACGGCCAATCCGCCTGCCGTGCCGACTGGAGACGCGCCATCAGAAACTCCGCGCCATGTTCCAATATCGACCTTGCCGCCGCATCGTCCATACCGGTTTCGAGCCGATAATCGGCACCCAGCATCGCAAATGCCGTCGCGCGTGGCGATCCGAAATCGGCGGCACTGGTGATGGTCCGGTCGAACAGGCGCTGCGCCCATTGGCGCAAGGACGGCGTTATGCCCTGATGCGCTGTAGCGCCCAAGGCCCAGAGGGCACGGCCGCAGCTATCCTCCGAACCGACCGCTTCCAGCCAGTTGCGGGCATAGCCCATGAAATTGCGAAACTCCTGGGCGTCATCATTCCACGAATTTTGGACAAAGCCTGCGAAGATGGCGGCGAGGCGCGACCGGTGGGGTTCTGCGTCATGGCCAAGGCGGTTCATCAGCATCAACGCCCGGGCATTGTCGTCGACACAATAGCCATGGGCGCGGTCCGGAACGGAGAAGATGGAATGCTGGATAATGCCTGTGCTGTCGCAAATGCGGAGCAAGCCTTCGAGGCCCGGGCTCTGTGCCGGATCGGCAAAAGGCGATGCGTGGGGCTGAAGAACCTGAGTCACCAGATCGTGGCAGCGCATGGCAAAAGCGGGCCAGATCATGTCGCGGCCCCGATCATAGGCGCGCTTCTGCATGGCGTTGAGGCGTTCCGGCGCGTCGAGAAGACCGCCAATCTCGCGGGCCAAAGCGGTGCTATCGCCAAAGGGGATCAGGACACCATGGTCATCCGCCAGCAGCTCGACAGCATGGGCATAAGGCGTGGACACCACGGCTTTACCCAAGGCAACGGCATAGGACAAGGTGCCGGATGTGGCTTGGTTAGCGCCATGATAGGGGGTCACATAAATATCGGCGGCTTCAATCAGGTCGAGCAAAGCTTCGGTTTCGAGGAAGGAGTCAATCCAACGTATGTTGTTTTCGACACCCAGGTCGTGCGCGAGCTTCCGGAGGCTATCGCGATAGGCTTCGCCTTCTCGGGCCAGCAAATTGGGGTGCGTGGCACCGACAATGCAATAGAGAATATCGGGGTGGGTCGACGCAATTTCGGGCAGGGCGCTGATGACCGCTTCAATACCTTTGCCCGGGGACAAAAGGCCAAATGTCATGATCACTTTCCGGCCGGTTAAGTGATGTTCTGCTTTAAACTGGTCGGTGCGTCCGAACGGACGGTCCGGAACGCCATGGGGGATGATCTCAATCTGCTCGGGATCCGCGCCGAACACGTCTTTCAGCAAAAGGGCAGCACGCTCCGACATGACAATCAGCTTGGACGCGCGGGCGATTATACGGTCGATCACGCGGCGCTGGTCGGCATCGGGATCGGGCATGACAGTATGCAAGGTGACGAATAACGGGGCGGCTATCCGGTCCAGCAGTTCCAGGATTTTGTCACCGGCATACCCGCCAAACAGGCCGAATTCATGCTGCAACCAGACGAGGTCTGCATGGCTAGATTCGATTTGGCGCGCTGCCGCGATGAAGCTGTCGGTATCATTTTCGACGATCACGCCGCGAACCGGAGCCGCGAAGGTGATGTCATTGGCAACCGGCGCCATGGCATAGACGTCGATCTCAGTCTCTGGATATGCTGCGCGGATAGAATCGTGGGTATCGGCAGTGAATGTCGCAATGCCACAGCGTCGGGGAGTGAACCCGCCTATCAAGGCTATTCTTGGCGCGATTGATGCGGCTTGGTTGGTTGCCGCATTGCCGTTTGCCGACAATTCTTCGTCCAGCATGAAGCCACGCCGAAGAATACGTTCAATGCGCATATCGGCAATGGACGATGGCGGAAATCCGCGTCCCAATCCGGCAGGCAATTGCTTGGCATTGGCGGTTGTGGGATTTGCCAAAAAGCTCATCGGTGCGGCTCCAAAATATGTGTCGGCACAGGACGGACCGCTCGGACGCAAAGGCGCAGGGAAAGCACCTTTTGTCCGAGCAAGTGTCTGGCCTTCGGATGTTTCTTTCGATGAAAGTCGACAGAAAAACTTAGGGCGCTCAGAATTGTTCCAGTGGTCGCATTTTCACGTGGCGGTTATCCGACCGCCTGTTTCACCATTTCGAAATTGGCGTTCGCGAAGTCCCAATTGATGAGATGGTCGAGATAAGCTGTCACGAAATCGGGACGCCGGTTCTGGTAATCGAGATAATAGGCATGTTCCCATACATCGCAGCACAGCAAGGGCGTGGCTCCGTTCTCGAGCGGGATTTCGGCATCATGGGTCGTCACGATGCTGACGGCATTGTCGACAAATATGAGCCAGGCCCAGCCCGAACCGAAATGCTTTGTTGCAGCATCCTTGAAGGCCGTCTGGAAGTCTTCGGCTGAACCGATATGTTCTTCGATAAGAGTTTTGATCTCGCCTGTTGGTGCGCCACCGCCATCCGGCGTCATCGAATTCCAAAAGAAGTCATGGTTCCAGATTTGGGCCGCATTGTTGTAGATCGTCTGCCGTGCCGCGAGGCCTTGGGATTGCTGGATCACATCCTCTAGCGACAACTCTGCAAGTGGGTCATCCTTCAAAAGGCTGTTCAGTTTGTCGACATAGGACTTGTGATGCTTGCCATAGTGATAGGATATTGTTTCGGCAGAAATATGCGGCTCAAGCGCGCTTTCGGCGTAAGGCAGTGGTTTAAGGGTAAACATTCTGGCCGTCTCCTTGGGAATAGCGGGATGGGGACGGCACCGGTGCTGCGGATAGTCCGTCCATATGGACCAGAACACGCGACAGACGAATTTGGTCCCGACAACAGCGAACAATATGAGGACGCCATAGGGCTGCGGGCTTATAGACAAGTTATCGGATGCGACTTAGGCTCGGATTTGTACAAGATGGAGCAAGGCAGGATTATTGTCAGATATTGCACCCGGCATTTCTGAAGCCCAGAAGCGGATTTTGGTTTTTGGGGCGACCGGCACGATTGGTCGCGCGACGGTGCGTGCGCTGTTGCATCGCGGCTATGATGTGACCTGCTTTGTCAGGTCCGGAAACTGTGTACCCCCGGATTTACGACGCCGCTCCCGGTTCGGGGATGTCACAAACGTCCAGTCCATCCTGAATGACGGAATATGTGACGAGCGCTTTGATGCGGTGATATCGTGCATGGCCTCCCGAAGCGGAATGGATGAGGATGCTTGGGCGATAGACTATCAAGCGCACGTAAATGCGCTCGAAGCCGCCCGATCGAGTGGGGTTGAACAATTTATCCTCTTGTCCGCGATTTGCGTGCAAAAACCCCGCCTCGCCTTCCAGCACGCCAAACTTGCTTTTGAGAAAGCACTGATAGAGTCAGGATTGCGCTACTCGATCGTGCGCCCGACCGCTTTCTTCAAATCGCTATCCGGTCAGGTCGCGCGCGTTCAAAAGGGCAAAGCTTTCCTCGTCTTCGGAGACGGCAAGTTAACTGCGTGCAAACCCATCAGCGATGACGACCTCGCCAATTATTTAGCGGACTGCGTTGAGAAGGTTGAGCTGCAAAATACCATTTTACCTATAGGCGGTCCGGGTGATGCAATGACTCCGCTGGAACAGGGCCAGATGCTCTTCGAGTTGCTGGGGCGGGAGCCGCGCTTCAAGCAGGTGCCGGTACGATTACTGGACTACATTATCAAAGCTTTGGAAATTTCCGGATATCTCATCCCTGCGGCCCGAAAGAAGGCTCAACTGGCGCGCATCGGGCGCTATTATGCGACGGAATCAATGCTTTTGTGGAATGAACATAGCGGGGGCTATGACGCAAATTCAACGCCAGCCACGGGGTCCGAAACGCTCCGTTCCTACTACGGGAGCCTGATCTCCGGTACACGGCAAGCCGAGCGCGGGGAGCATGCGGTTTTTTAAGGAAAAAGTACCGAGATATATGGACTCTCGGTCTTTTTTGACGGATAGTTTCTTATGGGTTTTACCGAGCACCCTCTCCGACGCTGGGCCGTCGACGAAATGCGGCTACGGCGCTTCGCTCCGGTTAGTTCGCACTGCGATATATTCCAGGTCGTACGCCTGATCGATCCGGAAGAGCGCTCCGATGAAGATCGTTGGCTCATCAATAATAAACCCGATTTTGATGACTGGACGTTGGCCGCAAGGCATGGTTCCGGGCATACCCATTCCGGCATATATTTCCTGTGGGAACGGCATACCGAAGCCAGTACCCTGACGTTGATATTTCCTATCGATACCCCCGAAGCCGTTCGGATGCAGTATATCGGCTGGCTGGAGCAGTGGCCCGGCGGAGTGGTCAGGGCAACGCATATTCTTGTGATTCCCGACGCCAGCAATATTGAGCGTGACTTGGAACGCATTGGCATATCCACTCTGGAAATGGTCTGCTGTGATATTAATGCAGGTTTGCGGATTTGGTCGGACTTCAGCATCCACAGCGACGGTTACGGACGATTGCTTGTAACGGCAGGAAATGTTGAGGAAGGTGAACGGGGTCGGATAATACAGCGTGTGCAGGAGCTCGGAAATTATCGCAATCTGGCGTTGCTGGGATTTCCGACGGTCCAGGAATATGGTCCCCAGCTTGACCGGTTGGAGCAGAAGCTTTCCGAACATGCCAAACGAGTCTCAGTGGCGAGCCAGGACGACGAAGTATTGCTCGACGAATTGGCTGCCATTTCGTCCGAACTCGAAGTAATCAGATCCGCAACGGGCTTTCGGTTAAGTGCGACCGCAGCTTATGCAGAAGTAGCGGCCGATCGTCTTGCGGCACTGAATGTACAACCCGTTGCCAACTACCAAAGTTTGACGGATTTCACCGAAAGGCGATTGGTTCCGGCCTCACGGACCTGTTCAGTTTTCCGTCAGCGTTTGAGCCACATTGCCGAGCGTATTTCGGGTGTCATGCATACCCTCGACGTCCGCATTGACAGTCGAATCAAGGCTCAGAATTTGAGTTTGATGCAGTCGATGGAGCGCTCCACACTCCTGCAATTTCGACTTCAGACCCTGGTCGAAGGTCTGTCGGTTATCGCGGCCGCTTACTATCTGGTGGGACTGATCGCTTATATCGCGAAAGGGGCCGCAGCCTATCCGGCAGGTGCCAAATACGAGATGTTCGTAGGTCTGATAACCTTGCCGGTGGTGTTGATTATCTATGTTTTCGTCCGGCATCTGAGGCACAAGGTCTTAAAGGAAAATGGCGAGGGAAATTCCCGTATTGCAGATGAGTGATCGGGGCGCATAATGCGCTTTGAATCAAGGGCAATGTGGGTTAAGTCTTGCATTGGGTTGAGGACGTAGAATGTTGACTATGCTGTCAATTGAAACGGGATAGGAGAGTATATGGTCAAGTATAGAGCATTAGCTGGAGTAGTTGCAATTTCGGCATTGGTCGCCGCCTGTTCGGGCGGAGGCTCGGAAAGCAAAGAAGGCGAAAAAACTGCAGCCGCCGCACCTGCGGCGCCAGCACCGGCACCCGCCGCGGCACCAGCTGCAGCACCCGCCGCCGCTGCCGCCCCGGCTGCCGACGATGTTACCACATTGGATGGCACTACCTTGGCGAGCTTCACGGGAGATGCCGCTGCTGGCAAGCTGGTTTTTGCACAGTGCCGTACCTGCCACGTCACGGACGCGGGCGTCAACAAAACGGGACCGTCGTTGGCGGGTATCATCGGTCGTAAAGCCGGCAGTGTTCCCGGTTTCAGCTACTCGCCTGCCAATTCGGGAAGCGGAATCACGTGGACCAAAGAAAAGCTTTTCCAATATCTGGAGAAACCACAGCGCGTAATTCCAAAGACGAAGATGATCTTTGCAGGACTTCCCGACGCCCAGAAGCGCGCCAATGTGATCGCCTATCTCGAAAATCCGAGCTAAGCGCGAAGTTAATTCGTCATGAAAAAGGCCGGAATTTTCCGGCCTTTTTTGTGTGCTTGTGTGGGGGGGGTTAAGCCGCCATATCGCGCCTTGCCAAGGCGCATTGCGACCAGATTTCGCTCAGGGCATTCAGCAGTTTATCGATGTCACCATCGCTATGCACGGGCGATGGCGTGATCCGCAACCGTTCGGTTCCACGCGGCACCGTCGGATAGTTGATCGGTTGGACATAGATGCCGTGATTGTCCATCAGCCAGTCGCTGATGAATTTGCACTTATGCGGGTCGCCTACCATCACCGGAATGATGTGGCTGGGATTGGGGATATGGGGAATGCCCATCCGGTCCAACGCGCCGCGCACTTTTGCCACGCGGGCCTGATGCTGTTCCCGCTCGGCATTGCTGGCTTTCAGATGCTTGATGCTAGCGCAAGCGCCCGCGGCAACTGCTGGTGGTATGGCGGTTGAAAAGATAAAGCCGCTGGCAAAGGTCCGCACGAAATCGCACAGGTCGCGTGACGCGGCGATATAGCCACCCATGACGCCGAACGCTTTGCCGAGCGTTCCTTCGATCACCGTAATCCGGTCCATCAGACCTTCGCGCTCGGCCACGCCGCCGCCACGGGGACCGTACAGCCCGACCGCATGGACTTCATCGATGTAGCTCATCGCATTATGTTTTTCGCAGACGTCGAGTATTTCCGCGATCGGGGCGATGTCCCCATCCATCGAATATACGCTTTCGAAGGCCACGAGTTTGGGAAGATCGGGATCAAGTGCAGCCAATTTGCGGTCGAGGTCCTCGGGAGAATTATGCTCAAACACCTTACAGGTGGCGCGGCTATGACGGATGCCTTCGATCATCGACGCATGGTTCAGTGCATCGGACAGCACTACGCAATTTGGAATCTTGGAAGCAAGAGTGCCCAAGGCAGCCCAATTGGAAACATAGCCGGAGGTAAAGAGCAGCGCGTCTTCCTTATGGTGAAGATCAGCCAGTTCGGCTTCCAACAGAACGTGGTGATGGTTGGTGCCGGAGATATTGCGCGTGCCCCCTGCGCCTGCGCCACATTCATCAAGGACACGATGCATCGCGTCGAGCACCTTCGGATGCTGGCCCATGCCGAGATAATCATTGGAGCACCAGACCGTCACGTCCATGGTGCCGCCTTCGATATAGCGCTTCGCATAGGGGAACGACCCTGCTTTTCGCTCGATTTCGGCAAAGACACGATAGCGTCCCTCCTGGCGCACGGCGGCCAGTTCTTCTCCGAAAAATGCCTCGTAATTCATGGTTGAACTCCCTCTCCCAAATTTGTTTTTTCCTTTGCGGCCATTGCCCAACCCCACAAAGCAGAATCGCGGAACGGAATGGCGAGAAACAGATGCTCGAGTGCAGCGAGCAGACACAGGCAACATAGCAATCCAGCTATGGTGGCGTCATGCGCGGTCACTGCTTTAAAGGCGGCCAGTGTGAACCATGCCGCCAGGCCCAATATCATCAATGTCGACAGGATGAGCATCGGATGTAACTGACGCGGGCCGAAATAGCTTTTCAAATAGGCAAGGTGCGACGGAAGCAACTCGTCGCTCATATTCGGAACGCCCCAGTAGATGTTGAGCTTCGACGATAGACGGAAGATCAGCAGCAAGGCGAATGTGTAAGCGCCAGTTGGATTAGCCGTTACCGATGCGAGCGAGAGCAGGAGCCCTGCGGTCATTGCAAGAGCGATTTCATGATGCAGCAACGCCATGGTTGCCAGACTGAAGCGTTGCCAACCTTGCGCTTCGGCCGGGCACGGATTGCGATGCGAGCCAGCGACAGCGCCTGTCAGAAAACTGATTTCGTGCCAGCTCCAGATCAGCAGTCCCCCGACAAAAGAGACATAGGTGGCCAAGCTGGTGGTTGAATGGGCCGTCAGCACGAGCAAGCCCAACCCGGTCAAACCGCACAGGCTCGCGATCACAAGCGCACGTCCAAAGGATGTGCGCAATCTGTGGTTGATCATGGCGACCAACCCGGTGCTCACAAACCAGAGCAGCGTCACGACTACGAACGGTAGGGCAAGGCTTGCCATCATTACCATGCAGGTTGCAGCCTTATCTTGCTGGGAAGTTCATTGGTCTGCGGTTTCAGGAAATACATGCGCGCGAAGGAAAAGCCGGCCTTGGCCATATATTTGACCCGCGATACCGCGCCGACGACCCCGCCACGTGCCTTCGCATTTTCAATCCCGACCGCAGCCAGGCGAAGATTTTCCATGGCGATGCGGAAACGGACATCATTGGTGTCCAACTCCACCGGGAAAACCTGCCGACTGATTGCGGTGCAGATTGAAAAAACTTCATAGCCATAATCGGATGGGTCAACGCCCAATGCCTTATGGAACACCGGACGGTTATGGTCCCGGACATACATGGTGGCATAAACCGATAGCAGGAAGAAACGGATCCAAAGCTTATTCACGCCGCTCAACAATTTGGGGTCAGCGCGCAGCAGCAGTGCAAAGGCCTCGCCATGGCGAAACTCGTCGTTGCACCAGTCTTCAAACCAGTTGAAAATGGGATGGAAGCGGTTTTGCGGATTACGCTGCAGGTGCCGGAATATCGTGATGTAACGGGCATAGCCGATTTTTTCCGACAAGTAGACCGCATAGAAAATAAATTTGGGTTTGAAATAGGTGTATTTCTTACTCTTGGTCAGGAACGATAGATCAATCCCGATGCCGGATCCTTTCAGGGTTTCGTTGATGAAACCGGCATGACGGCTTTCGTCGCGGGCGAGCAGTTTGAAAAGCTGCTTCATGTCCGGATTTTTTGTCCGCTTTGCGATCTCGGCGTACAGAATGCAGCCTGAAAATTCGGAGGTGAGCGAGCTTGCCAGAAAATCGATGAACTCGGCCTGCAGTTCGGGTTCCAATCCCTCGATTACGCCGTCAAATGCATCGGTTTTGCGGAAATGGTGCTTATTACGGTCCGACTCCATTTCGTTCATCAGTTCGTCCCATTCGGTCCGAACAGGTGACACGTCGAGACCATCCATGGCTTTGAAGTCAGTGGTGTAGAAACGCGGCGTAAGAACGGTGTCCTTACGTGCAATCGCCATTGTATCATGCTTTTGAGCCAATGGTTTTGCGATACTGCTATGCGCGTTCATCATATCCTCCCTGGAGTGAAACTGACTTCGTAAAGTTCGGCCATTTCGAAGTGACCGGCAAATCGCGTCCATGCGCGGCGCAGCATTCCGGCGCGCTTCACAGTCGCATGGCGGTGCAAAACAATGCTTTCGCCAAAGGCGACCATGATGGGGTCCCCATGGACCAATACCTGGTCGCCCGGTTGTATTTCGACGTCACCTTCTAGGTCGACATGGGCATGGAAATGATCGGAGCTCTGCTGCACCTCGATGCGGCAGGCGGTATCAAATGTCTCGGTGGAGAACAGACGTGTCATGCGTCCGTGTCCCGGAGCATGTCGGCAAAAATCTTGCTATGGTCTGCGCCAAATCCATGGATCTCGACATCGCGGCCTGTTTCGGGATCACGCAGCGAGAGAGCTCCATTTTCCCACAGCGTTAGTTCAAAAGGCGGTGTGGAGCCAATACCGGCAGCAATCCGGGCCTTGGCAAGACGACGCATCGTTGCGCGCAGGAAGCCACCCTGGCCAAAACCAACGACCTGTATTTCTTCACCGGACGTTGCGTCGCTGACCACGACGGCACCATCTTCACGGTCTGCGAAACGCAGAAGGCGGGTTTGCGCCGGAGCTACATTCTGGGCCGCACGTGAGGCTGAAGGGTCGGCAGAATGGGGCAACCATCCCAACTTTGTCGCGCCAGTCACCGACATCGTAAAAATAAGAACCGCCGCGGCCCCAATTAGGGCGCCGCGCGGCACGGTCGGATCGTGATGGACAGCGTGGCTCATGCGGGAACTCCTGCCCATGGAACATTCCGCTCACGCTCCTGATGGACTTCGACGGGCGCGACGGGTTGAACTTTCTGGGTAGCCTTGAAGAGGAGCGAAGCCACATTGCGTGCGTCGGGAATGGCGCGCAACATAGGTTGCGGCCGGACAAAGCGCATCGACCTCGCATGGGGCCACAGCATCAGGTAACCCAAACGCGGCATACCCTTTAGCGACAGAACGATGTTCCCGTGTCCTTCGGGCAGCATCTTGAGATTGGCGGACTCAATTTCGGACAAAGGCAAGTTGATGCATTTGTTGAGAGCAACGCCAACGCGCAACACGATGCGCTTGTTGGTCAGGGTATACACAGTCGTCCGGCCGACGCCCCAGGCAAATAGCGTAAACAAACTGACCACGACCGTCCCGAGCACCGACACAGCGACCGCCGTGTTTGTATCTCCGCGCATAATTGCCCAAAGGACGATTGCAACGAAGTAGAAAACGGTCAACCGGATATGCAACGCCCCTTTGGCGAGGGACTTCCAATCTGGTGCCGACTGCCAGATGATATGCTCATCTTCTGGCAGTTCAGCGGGTAGACCCCGGATCGGCTCATGATCATATTCGCTCATATCAACGGCTCCTGACGCGCGGAGTTGGCATAGAGATAGCCACCACCGAAATAGGCCACGATCCGTTCTTCTTCGTAAAATGTGATCTGCCCTGCGGTTCCGGGTACCGGCGCTGCGGCAAAGTCGACGGCATTGATGGCGTCGATGATGACCTGCTTTGCACGGCCTTTCACCTTGGACATGGCCATGGGAGCCAAGACCTTTTTGGATCCGGTATCGACTTCGAGATAGCGGATGACATGCTCTGCACGGTCAACCCAAATATCACTCACCGTTCCGGCAACAGCGCCATCAGCACCAATGACCGACATGCCGCGTGGGTCATGATCGCGCGCATGAATTGCGATATGGTCCACTGCGCCGATCGGAACGATACGGTTGCGTCCTTCGCCATCGAGATCCGTGTGTTTGGCGCGATCGGCCCAAGCTGCAGGTCCAATGCCGTCCACCAAGGGATTTCCCGTAGGATAATAGGGTGCGCCGGGCGACCGGAATGTCCGGGCGCCCGCAACATCAACCTTTTCGCGACCCTTGGTAGGTGTCGTTACGATGCCGCGACCGAAGGGCATATGAAAGCTTTTGGGGGATGCAGCGGAAAGCACGCCTCCCGGCGTATCGACGCGGCCGGTCACTTCATCCTCAAGAGGGTAGCCCTCCCGGCGATCTTCGCGTCGCAGATAAACCATGAGACCGAGAAAAAACAGCACGAACGCGTAGAATACCAGTTCTGCCACATCATAGGTGCCCACTATTGTCATGTCATCCATCTTACTTCCTCCTCACACGCTCCGGTTCAGGTTGGAAACTCGCTCAAACCAAAGTTTTCGTTCGTCTTATTTTGCTTTTCGAGATGCAGGCCGATCACGGGACCCAAAACAACAAGCGTGACCAGCAGCAAAAACACTTCCAGTGCGTACACCGTGCCATATCCTGTGGCGCGATCGGCAAGGGTAGCGCCCATGCCGTCCTGAAGAGCGATATAGGCCATGCCGTCCCGAAGTAGTCCGCCCAGCGCCACGCCCAATCCGGCGCAACTGGCCTGAACGGCACCCCATGCCCCCAGGGCGAGTCCGGCGGAATCCTTCTGGGCTAGCCCCATTGCCGCGATCATCGTACCGACCGAAAACAAGCCGGTGCCAAAACCGATAACCGTAGCTCCGGCATAAAGTAGCGGAACAGACTGGAGGGGTGCGGCGAACAGCGTCATCAGAAATGCACCTATGCCTGCGACCGCGCCCAAGCCTGCCAGGCGAAGGGGATCCGATCCGCCGGAAAGGCGACGGCCACTGAAGGCAAATGCAAGCAAGGCACCCAAGGCCCATGCTCCGGTCAACGATGTCGTAGAGCCCACGGATAGACCCAGTATTTCTCCGCCATAAGGTTCAAGCAGCGCATCCTGCATGGCAAACGCCATAGCGCCGACGCCGATTGCGAGGAGTAAACGCTTCGCATTGGTCTGCGCGGTAAATGATGCCCAAATGGCTGCAAAGCTCGGACCTTCTTCCGCTGCGCTTGTTGCGGCACGGTTGCGGGCTTCTTGTTTCCACAAAGCAGCAATATTCAGAACCATCGTCAGAACTGCGGCGCCTTGCACAACCTGGACGAGTTTGGTCGAGGTGAAATCGACAAGTAAATTGCCGATGGTGAATGCCGCGAGCATCATGCCAACGAGCAGCATGACATAGAGAAGCGCCACAACGCGAGGGCGTTTTGCTTCGGGAGCAATATCGGTAGCAAGTGCCAGCCCGGCTGTCTGGGTAACGTGCATCCCTGCGCCCGTCAGCAGAAAGGACAAGCATGCCGCCGCAACGCCCAACACGAACGTGTCCGGACGTGTTACGAGAATCAGCGAAAATGGCATGATCGCAAGACCGCCAAATTGGCCTAGTGTACCGAACCAAATATAGGGAACCCGGCGCCAGCCCAAAACAGACCGGTGCCGATCGGATTTATGGCCGATCAAAGCGCGAAACGGAGCGACCAGCAGGGGTATCGCAATCATCAGCGCGACAATCCAGGTAGGTGTGTCGAGCTCGACAATCAGAACGCGGTTCAATGTGCCGTTGAGCAAGACGGTGGCAATTCCGACACTCACTTGAAACAGCGCGAGCCTCAAAAGGCGCGCCAAGGGAAGTTCATGGCTTGCGGCATCAGCAAAGGGCAGGAACCGTGAACCTACGGCCTGCCAGAACGTCACTGCTGATGGCTTTTCGATCATAGGCGGTTCATTCCCATCGCCTGTGATTTGTAAAAGCCGCGCGACACACGCTGTGTGAATTCAATTTTCCACTCGGGCAATGCGGCCTCTATTTCGCGGGACAATTTGGTTTCCGAAACAGGCAGAATGGCAGGAGAGCGGTCGCTCTTTGGAAATGCCTTTCCAACAAAGTGCATTGTGCGCAGCATTGGTGTCCCTGGCGCGAAGGTGAACAGGACTTCCTTCGCCCTCTGGCTCCACGCCTTCAGGACGCCCAGAATATCCGCCTCATCATAATGGATGAGCGAATCCATCGCGACCACGTGGTCAAATATGCCGAGGCTATGGCTGCGCATATCGCCGACACGCCAGTCAATCGACAGGTGATCGGGCGCACGCTTGCGTGCTATGTCAATCAAACCGCCCGACACATCAATTGCAAGAACATCGGCACCCCGTTCGGCAGCGGCAATCGCGAGCGCACCCGTGCCGCATCCGGCATCCAGCAGGCGCATCCCCTTCATGTCGACGGGCAGGTTGGACAAAAGCAGGTTACGCATTTCGTCGCGGCCGGCCCTAACCGTAGCGCGGATACCGCTGACAGGAACATCAGAAGTCAGATCTTCCCAAGCCTTGCGCGCGGTCTTGTCGAAATAGGTTTCGAGGCGGCTGCGGCTTTGTTGATACCGGTTCGAGGCGAGGCTGGTATCCAACATCATTCAAATCCCAGAAAGTCAAAAATGTCGCGATCCTTCATGGGCTTTGCTTCCATTGGATCGACACCAGCCCACAGTTTGCGGGCGAGGTTCATATATTCCTCGCGCGCCTGTTCGACTTCGGGCGAATCTTCCATTTCAAACAGGGTGCACTTTTTGAGGCGTGAGCGGCGGATCGCGTCCAGATCGGCGAAATGCGCGAGACGCTTCATGCCAATGGCCTCGCTGAAGCGGTCGATCTCATCGGTTGCTGCCGACCGGTTGGCGACAACACCGGCGAGGCGCACATTGTAGTTTTTGGCCTTCGCATTGATTGCCGCCACAATGCGGTTCATGGCAAAGATGCTGTCGAAATCATTGGCCGCCACGACGATGGCATTGTCAGCGTGCTGGAGCGGGGCGGCAAAACCGCCGCAAACGACGTCGCCAAGTACGTCGAAAATGACAACGTCACGGTCCTCAAGCAAATGATGCTGCTTGAGGAGTTTGACGGTTTGACCGACGACATAGCCACCGCAGCCAGTCCCAGCGGGCGGTCCGCCGGCTTCGACACACATCACCCCATTATAGCCTTCGAACATATAATCCTCGGGCCGAAGTTCCTCGCTGTGGAAGTCCACCGTTTCGAGAACGTCGATGACGGTAGGCATCATCTTCTTGGTCAGTGTGAACGTGGAATCATGTTTGGGATCGCATCCAATTTGAAGCACGCGATGCCCCAATTTGGAAAAGGCGGCCGACAAATTGGACGAGGTTGTCGATTTGCCGATCCCGCCTTTGCCATAAACCGCGAACACCTTCGCACCCTTGATTTTATCATTGGGATCAAGCGCAACCTGCACGCTGCCTTCGCCGTCGGGGGGGGCGGTATCCAAGAGATTCAAAGTCATCCTTATTCTCCTGTTATTCTGCGGGGACCAGGCCTTCGAGCCGGTCTTCCAAGTCGTTGCTGGCGGCGCGCAAGCCAGCGAGTGTTTCTGCATCCGGTGTCCACAGCTGCCGTTCGCAGGCTTCGAGGAGACGGTCGGCCACGCGTGCCGAGGATTTCGGGTTCAGTTCGGCAAGCCGGGCGCGCATTTCAGGATCGAGAACGAAGGTTTCGCTAATCTTCTGATATACCCACGGCGCCACTTTTCCGGTGGTGGCTGACCAGCCCATTGTATTGGTCACATGCAGTTCAAGATGGCGCACACCTTCGAAGCCGTGCTTCAAAATGCCTTCATACCATTTCGGGTTGAGCATCCGGGTATGCGTTTCAAGATCAATTTGTTCGCTGAGTGTGCGGACCTTGGTTTCGCCTTGCGTCGCGTCGACAATATAAACCGGTGCCGCAATACCCCGTGCCTTTTCGACGGCGCGGCTCATCCCGCCCAGGCCATCGACATAATGGTCGACGTCGGTCACGCCGACTTCGACCGATTCCAGATTTTGATAGGTCAGTTCGACGCCTGCAAGTTCGCTCTCGAAAAGCTTGCGTTGCTCGACGGGCACGCCATTGCGGCCATAGGCAAAGCCCTTCTTCTGCTCGAACATGTTCGCGAGCTCTTCGGGATCATCCCATGTGCCGCCATCAATCATCATATTGACGTTCGCGCCATAAGCTCCCTGGGCGTTGGAAAATACGCGCAGCGCGGCGGTTTCCAGATCGCAGCCATGCAGCGCCTGATGCGCGAGGCTGTGCTTGCGGACGAAATTCTGTTCGGGCGCTTCATCGGCGAGGGTGGCAAGATATGTGGCCTCGGCGATCATCCGTGTTTGCAGCGGCAGCAAATCGCGGAAGATACCGGACATGGTCACCACCACGTCGATCCGCGGGCGGCCGAGCTCGGCCAACGGGATCAGTTCAGCGCCGGCAAGCCGGCCATAATCGTCAAAGCGCGGCTGCGCACCGATGAGCGCCATGGCCTGCGCGATCTGCGCGCCCTCGCTCTTCAGATTGTCGGTCCCCCACAGGACCATGGCGATACTCTCGGGCAGCTTGCCGCCATCTGCGCAATGGCGTGCGAGAAGCTGATCGGCCTGCACCCGCCCCTGGATGCAGGCGAATTTGCTTGGGATGCGGAATGGGTCAAAACCGTGGATATTGCGGCCCGTCGGCAAAACTTCCGGATTTTTCAGCAAGTCCCCGCCGGGCGCGGGCGGCACATAAGTGCCGTCCAGTGCCCGGACCAGCGCACCCATTTCGTCATTGGCGTCGATACGGGCTTCGATGTCTTCGCGCGCGATCTCCGGCGATGCTGCCGTCATGGCGTCAAGTAGCTCGGCCTTTTCCTGATCGGTCATCTTCCCGCCAAGCACGTGAAGTCCCTGCGGAATAAGCTCCCGCTCAAGCTCGTATAACCGCCCGGGTAAATCGTCGAGATTCCCGGCATCGATACCGAGTTCTTCGCAATGATCGCGGATCAGGATTTCCATGTCCGCGCGGTCGTCGCTATCGCCCGCCACGGTGCGGTAACGTTCCAGCAGCGCCTTGAGGTCAACGAAGCCCTTGTACAAACCCGCTTCCGCCAGGGGCGGGGTGATATAGCTGATCAGGGTGGCCCCGGACCGGCGCTTTGCGATGATCCCTTCGGAAGGGTTATTTGAAGCATAAAGATAGAAGTTTGGCAGATTGCCTATCAGCCTGTCGGGCCAGCAGTCTCCGCTCATGCCAGCCTGTTTGCCGGGCATGAATTCCAGCGCGCCATGTGTCCCGAAATGCAGCGCTGCATGGGCGCCAAAATCTTCGCGGATGTAGCGGTAAAAGGCGGAGAAGGCGTGCGTTGGCGTGAATGTGCCTTCGAACAGCAACCGCATCGGATCGCCTTCATAGCCAAAGGCAGGTTGAATACCGACAAAGACATTCCCGAAATGCGCGCCCAAGATCTGGATGGATTGACCATCGCTTTGCTGGCGGCCGGGAGCAGGGCCCCATTGCGCTTCGATTTGCTTCAGATATTTTTCCCGGCGGACATGGTCGTCGGCACTGATCCGCGCCGCAACATTCGCGTCCGCGCCAAATTGGGCCGCATTGCCCGACAACAGGGTGTCGCGTAATTGGTCGACCGACATGGGCACATCGACACTATAGCCTTCGCGGTGCAACCGCTGGAGCGTGGCGTGTAGCGATTCAAATACGGCCAGATAAGCAGCAGTGCCTGTGGCACCCGCATTGGGCGGGAAGTTGAAAAGGACAACGGCAAGCTTCCGCGCTGCCCGTTCGGAACGCCGCAGCTTGATGAGGGCCGATACCTTGCTTGAAAGCGATGCGGCACGTTCCGGGCACACCTGCATGGCGCGGACACTGTCGGTGATCGTGAACCGGCAGTTGCGATGGCAGCCGGTGCATCCTTCGGGAGAACCGTCGGAGCGGCCACCGAAGACGCTGGGAACGATCGCGCCATCCAGTTCCGGAATTGCCAACATGATCGTGGTTTCAAGTGGCAACAAACCTGCCTTGCCCGCGCCCCATTGTTCGAGCGACTGAAATTCAATCGGGTGCGCGGCGATATAGGGAACATTGAGAGCCGTAAGCTTCTCGACCGCTGCATCAACATCATTATAGGCAGGTCCGCCAACCAGCGAAAAACCGGTCAGATTAATGACGGCATCAACGACCGGTTGGCCATCCTCCACGAAATAGCGATCGATGGCCGGTCGGGCGTCAAGGCCGCTGGCAAAGGCGGGAATAACCTTCAATCCCTGCGACTCCAGCATTTCTATCATGCCATCATAATGGCCGGAGTCTTTACCCAACAGATAGGACCGCAGCATCAACACACCGACAGTTCCGACGGGATTTTTGATGGCCGGGAGTTTCTTTTCATCTTCGAAAAGACGCTCTTCCATGTCAGGATGATAGACCCCCACTTCGGGATAAGCCCGTGGAGGCTGCGCCGGCATCTTCCCCTTCAAGGTTTCGCGCGCACCACTTGCGTAGCGATCGATTAGGCCGCGAACCATATCGACCACATTGTCATCGGATCCCGCCAGCCAATATTGCAGCGTCAGAAAATATTGCCGCACGTCCTGTGCGGGCCCTGGAATGAAGCGCAATATTTTGGGCAAGCGGCGCAGCATGTTCATTTGCCCTGCACCCGAACTACCGCCTGGCTTGTTGGAACCACGCAGTTTTTTGAGCAGCGCCATCAATCCCTTGGCGGGTTTGTCCATGCGGTAGTTGCCCAGACGGGTCAGTTTCACAATGTCGGCTGCCGACATCATGCCGACGATGGCATCGCATGAGTCCCGACGCTCCATTAAGGCGGGATGGATGGCGCGGACATGATCTTCGAGAAACAGCATTGTTGCGATGATGATATCGGCGCGCGCAATGTCGCCCTTGGCCCGGGTCAGCACAGACGGATCCCGGTCCCAGTCCGAGGCGGCATAAAGCCCAATGCTCACATTGTCGGATTTTAAATCGGAATTGGCGCGATCAACGGCACCGGCCAGATGATTGTCGAGCGTTATAATGACAACCCGGACGGGGGGTGTGGACGAAGATGTGCCGTTACCGCGCATAATGTGCCTTCGCCTCGTAAAGGGTTGCCAATTCTATGGTCGAAACGCCCTGTTCCGCCGCGAAATGTTCGGTGTTGCGCCGCGCTTTGCCGCGCACAAAAAATGGAATTTTCTTGAGTTCGCGTTCCGCTTCTTCCGTCCACACCGTCTCTGTATCATTTGCAGGCGTAGCGGGGGCAGGGGCGCTTTCGGGTGCAGCGTGGCCGGGACCAAGATGCGATGCTCCTGCGCCATCATGAAATTCAAAATCATCCCGGAACATCGTCAAAAGATGTTCTTCCAGACCCATGACTAAAGGATGGACCCAGCTGTCGAATATGACATTGGCACCTTCGAAACCCATTTGCGGTGAGTAACGCGCCGGAAAATCCTGAACATGCACGGGCGAGGAGATGACCGTGCAGGGAATCGAAAAGCGCTTGGCAATATGGCGTTCCATCTGCGTGCCCAGAACCAGTTCAGGTTGCGCTTCCTGAATGGCTGTTTCTACGGCCAAATGATCGTCGGTAATCAGGGGTTCTACGCCGTAAAGCTTTGCGGCTGCGCGGACTTCACGGGCATATTCCCGGTTATAGCACCCCAGACCGACAACCTTGAAACCCAGTTCTTCGCTTGCAATGCGGGCAGCCGCGACGGCATGGGTGCCATCGCCAAAGATGAAGACGCGCTTGCCGGTGAGGTAGTTGGAATCAATCGAACGGCTCCACCATGAAAGCCGTGACAGGCCGTCTTGCAGCATGGCTTCGGGATCTATCCCGGCGAGAGCGGCTACTTCCCGAATGAAGTCCTGCGTGGCACCCACTCCGATGGGGACGGTGCGGACGGCGGGTTGGCCGAATTCGCGCTTCAGATAGTCTGCGGCCAGATCACCCGTTTCGGGATATAAGACGATGTTAAAATCTGCTTCGCCCAGTTTTGCGATGTCGGCAACATTTGCGCCGAGAGGTGCCACGACATTGATATCGATACCAAGCTTGTCGAGGAGGCCTTTGATCTCCGTCACGTCATCACGGTGACGGAACCCGAGCGCGGTCGGTCCAAGCAGGTTGACGAGCGGGCGGCGGCCAGACTTGTTGGTAGGCCTACGTTCCTTGTCCGCCAGATGCCGGACAATCTGGTAAAATGTTTCGGCTGCCCCCCAATGTTCCTTGCGTTGGTAGCTTGGCAGTTCGAGAGGAATGACAGGGATAGGCAGACCCATATTTTCGATAAGGCCGGCAGGATCGTCCTGAATAAGCTCAGCGGTGCAGGAGGCGCCGACTATCATAGCGTCGGGCTTGAACCGTTCGATGATATCGAGCGCGGCTGTCTGGAAGAGCTGAGAGGTGTCCTTACCCAAATCACGCGCCTGAAAAGTCGTGTATGTTACCGGTGGACGCTTGCTCCGCCGTTCGATCATGGTGAACAACAGGTCCGCATAAGTGTCGCCCTGGGGCGAATGGAGAAGATAGTGCACGCCTTCCATCGCGGTTGCGACACGCATTGCTCCGACATGCGGCGGGCCCTCATATGTCCAGACAGAAAGCTGCATCGCCTATACCCTCAGCACGTCGCGGCGGCGCAGCGGCCGTGCGAACAGTTCGGCAAGATCGCCAGCTTGGTCAAATCCGTGGATCGGCGAGAACACCAGCTCGATCGCCCATTTCGTGGATAGGCCTTCGGCTTCCAGCGGATTGGCAAGGCCAAGTCCACATACGGTTAGATCGGGCTTCGCCGCGCGGACGCGGTCGAGTTGCCGGTCTACATCCTGACCTTCACTCAGCAATATTGCGGGCGGCAGCGCGGCGAGTTCTTGCGCCAGATGACGCCGGTGCAGATAGGGCGTTCCGACCTCTATCAAGTGCATGCCGAGCTCATTTGCCAGGAATCTGGCCAGAGGCACTTCCAATTGCGAGTCCGGCATGAAGAAAATAGTGCGGCCTTGCAGGCGTTCACGCTGATGGGCGAGCGCCTTGATCGCACGCTCCTGATAGGGACGCAGAGTGCGTTCGAAATGCGTGTCGTCGATCCCAAATTCGGCGGCAGCGGCATGCAGCCAGCTTGTTGTGCCTTCGACACCAAAGGGAAACAAAGCGTCCAGACGAACCGCTCCGCGCTCTTCTAAAGCTTGCGCGGTATCTCCCAAAAAGGGCTGGGCAAGCAGGAAGCGGGTGTTGGGTCCGATACCCGGTAAATTTGCAACCGCGCGCTCTGGCAAGCTTGCCACATGCTCTATTCCGAGTTCGCTGAAGAGACGGCGGAACTGGTCCTCTACTATATCCGGCAATGAACCTACGATAATCAGATTTTTCGGCGCATCCTTTGGCAATGCCGGCATCACTGGAACCAGCGATGCAAGGCAGGCATCTTCGCCTTCGGTAAAGGTCGTTTCAATGCCGCTGCCCGAATAGTTTAATATGCGGACCTGTGGTGCATGCTTTGCCCCCAGGCGTTGCGCAGCCTTGGACAAGTCAAGCTTGATAACTTCGGATGGGCAGCTCCCTACGAGGAACAATGTTTTGATTTCCGGGCGCCGTGCGAGCAGTTGGTCCACGATCCGGTCCAACTCAACATTGGCGTCCGCAAGACCCGCCAGGTCGCGCTCTTCCATGATGGCGGTCGCAAAGCGGGGTTCGGCAAAGATCATGACGCCAGCTGCCGATTGCAGCAAATGGGCGCAGGTGCGTGAGCCCACGACCAGGAAGAAGGCGTCCTGCATCTTGCGGTGAAGCCAGATAATTCCTGTCAATCCGCAGAATACTTCCCGTTGGCCGCGTTCTTTCAGGACAGGTGCACAATCCTCGGTCCGGTGAGCGGTCAGAGGAGCCGGTGCGTTCATGAGCTTGCGGCCAGACCCGGAGAGGCCTCAAGCCGTGCCATACGCAGTTTATAGAGAAACTGGCCCGCATTTATGATGTACGTGGCGTAAGCAGCAAGCGCGACATACATGCGGTCTTGCGAAGAGCCCCAATCATTGAACAGCATCAAGATGTAAGCGGTGTGCAAGGCCAATACCGCCATGCTGAAAACATCTTCCCAGAAGAAGGGTTTCGCAAAAAGCCACTCGTCAAATACGACCTTCTCCCAGATCGATCCGGTAATCATGATCGTGTAAAGTATAAGCGTCTTGAGAAGGATGGATGTCTCTGCCGCGCTTTCGCCCTCACCCGTGACCAGAAAGCGGATCACGAGGCAAAGGCTGATGCCGAAAACAACAAATTGTACGGGTGCCAACAGTCCCTGAACCAGCGTCCATGGCGACTCGTCGCGACGCTTTCTCTGGGCATCGGTATAAAGGGGCATTTTCATGCCAGAAGCGGCCTTTTTGGCTGCTATCGCGAACTCCTCTTCCGATTCAATATGTCTGCTTAAAGACAGATCACATCCTCCCTTGCTGGAATGGCCCGAGTTAAGGAGAGAATCGTAAAAGTGTCAAGTTTTTTAGACGTCTAAAAAAAGTGACACGAGAATGTTTGCTACTGTGTAAATTATACTATACGCTCCGAGTCGCATGAGGTGACATAGGCATCCATGAGGCCGACGTTATGCCACGCCGACCAGACTTGTTAGGGGAGTCTGCATATATGGCCACCGTTTTTGGAATTTCAGGGCTAAAGTCCAAATTGGACGACTGGCGATGGAACCGGAAGAATTCAAAAACTGAAGATTTGGAGAGTGCCAAGTCTGAAGATGCCGGTTTTAGACTGGCAAATGGCTCCGGAGAGGATTTTGATCTGTCTCTACTCCTTGAAAATCTGGTCATTCCAAAATTGATTGCGGACCGCGATATCCGAAGCGACCGGATCGAATTCCAACGACTCTTCGATGCGCGCCAATTGCCCAGCCGGCGCGCGATATCGGATGCCGATGTCGAAGATTTTGCCCGCCTTTCGGTGAGCGAGGATGCGCATGCATTGCTCGACTTTATCGAGCTGCAGTTGGCAAATGGCAGTTCGGTTGAAACTCTCTATGTCGAATTGCTCGCACCCGCTGCCCGCCGTCTTGGGGAATATTGGACAGAAGACAGTCAGGACTTTGTGGGCGTGACCATGGGGTTATGGCGCATTCAGGAAATTCTGCGTGAATTGACGACACGCATTCCTCCCAAGTCGCGACCTGGCCAAGGCCAGCGTTCCGCTCTCTTTTCCGCAATGCCCGGGGACAGCCACAGTTTCGGGACTTTGATGGTTGCCGAATGTTTCCAACGTGCAGGTTGGGATACGGATGTCCTGATCGAGCCAACCCAGTCGGAACTCGTTGGAAAATTTGCAAAACATCACTACGACCTGATCGGATTGACGATCAGTTGCGATTGCTCTAGGGCCACGCTCAGCAGTTTGGTCAGCGCGATTAAAGCTGTATCTAGCAATCCGCACATCCGAATTATGGTTGGCGGGCCCGTCATCAACGAACAACCTGAATTGGTTGAGGAATGCGGTGCAGATGCAACTGCAATTGATGCGCTTTCTGCGGTTGCGCTGGCAGATCGTCTTGTGTCGGTTAAAGTGGAATGTTTTGACAACCTAACTTAGGAAACTGGTCCGTTCGATGAACTTTGAGTCAGCCAATGGTGACCAGATTCCTTTTAGTGATCCTGACTCGATGTTCGAAGGATTCACGAAAAACGATATCATAAGACTTGCCTATTGTGCGGGCGATTTCATGCTTGCGATTGATGAAAACTCGATCGTGCGTGACATCGCCGTCAATGTGCGTGACCATAGTTTTGCGCATAAATGGATTGGTCAGAAATGGGTCGACACGGTAACGGTCGAAAGCCAGCCAAAAATAAGGCAGTTGCTTGATGGGTCGGTGGCTTCCGACAATATTTGGCGACAGGTCAACCACGATCATGACGGTGAATCTATCCCCATCAACTATCAGGTCATAAAGCCTGAGAACAGTAACTGGCATATTGCCGTTGGGCGTGATTTGCGGTCGGTATCCGCGTTGCAGCAGCGCTTGTTGAAGACGCAGCAGTCGATGGAGCGTGACTATTTGCACCTGCGGCAGACGGAAACGCGCTACCGGTTGCTCTTCGACAATATTTCCTATCCGGTCTTGATCGCGGATGCCGACACATATGAAATTCAACAGGCAAATCGCGCTTGCCATGCGCTGATGAGCGCGGCTGCGGGCTCGCTTGAAGGCAAGGGCATGTTGTCGATTGTCGAGCGCGAATTCCGGGACGATGTTATCGCCTATATCGGCGCCGTCTCCGTAAACAGCGCGACTCCGCCGGTCAGCGTTCGGCTTGCGGGACGCACCGGATTTGTCCATATCGCGGCATCCGCATTTCGTCAGTCAGGTAAGCAATATTGGCTGATCAACATTGACGACGGGCTGCATGAAGTGCCCAGCAAGCAATCCGACCAATATGTGCTTGATGTCGTTGAAAAAATGCCTGACGCCTTTGTGCTTGCGGACGAAAAGCAGGCCATCATTGTTGCGAACAGAGCATTTGCAGAATTGGTGCAGGCAGGATCTGTCGAGCAGCTTTTGGGAATATCCCTGAACCGCTTCATCGGTCGGCCCGACGTCGATTTGGGGCTGCTCAAAAAGCAGCTCAAGGACTATCAAAATGTCCGGAATTTCAGTTCCATCATCAATGATCTGAATGGCGGGGAAGAGCCTGTTGAAATTTCGGCCATCATGATCGAGCGCGAACAGCCGCTCTTCGGCTATTCGGTGCGCAGCATTGGCCGTCGTGAAAGGGATCTACCCAACTCGGGCAAGGATTTCCCGCGGTCTGTGGAGCAGCTAACCGAGCTGGTGGGCCGCAAAACGCTTAAAGAAATCGTCCGTGAAAGTACGGACCTGATCGAGCGCATGTGTATCGAGGCCGCGCTCGTCCACACGGCCGATAATCGCGCGTCGGCAGCCGAAATACTGGGATTGAGTCGGCAGAGCCTGTATTCCAAACTGCACCGCCATGGCCTTGGCAACCTCATTGGCAAGGATTGATTGCGCGTTGGTGGCAATCCATCATTCTTGACATATTTGCTGTCCAAATAATTTGACAGTCCAGATCTTCTCACATAGCCTCGGCCTATGTCAGAATCGGCAATTTCCGCTGAATTTACCCGCGCTCCCGCGCTTCGCGATGTTGTTGAACTAACCAAACCCGTAACCTGGTTTCCACCCATGTGGGCGTTCATGTGTGGCGTTGTGTCATCGGGCGTTTCGATTGCCGACAACTGGATGTTTCTGGTGGCCGGAATCGCACTTACCGGACCCATTGTCTGTGGCACAAGCCAGGTCATCAACGACTGGTGCGATCGCTATGTCGACGCGATCAACGAACCCGATCGCCCCATCCCGTCCGGTCGCGTGCCCGGGCGCTGGCCCGTCCGGATCGCCCTGATGGGTGCGGCCCTGTCTCTCGCCGTTGCGGCCTTTTTGGGCCTTTGGGTTTTCGTGGCGACGATTGTCGCTCTCTTCTGCGGTTGGGCCTATAGTTCGGCACCTTTCCGCTTCAAGAAAAGCGGCTGGATTGGCCCGTTGGTGTGTGCGCTCAGTTACGAAGGCCTGTCCTGGTTTACCGGCGCCGCGGTCATGCTGGGCGGTTTGCCATCCACGACGGTTCTGCTGATATTGCTGCTATATAGCCTAGGCGCACATGGCATCATGACGCTGAACGATTTCAAAGCGGTCGAAGGCGACCGGGCGACCGGCCTGCGTTCCTTACCCGTCACGATGGGGGTGCGCGGTGCCGCGCTTTTTGCATGTGCCGTCATGGCGATTGCCCAGTTCGCGGTTATCGGCCTGCTGCTTTGGAATGGTCTGATGCTGTCGGCGGCGATCGTAGGTCTGTTTTGCGCCGTTCAAATTGGCCTGATGGCACGATTGGTCCGCAACCCTGCCAAACTCGCACCTTGGTACAACGCAACCGGTGTTTCGCTTTATGTGTTCGGCATGTTGGCGGCTGCACTCGGTCTGGGAGGATATATATGACGCCATACGCAGCAGTAACCGGAATTGGCTGGTTCGGGGTTGTCCGGTTGGGAACAGTCCAGGCCGCCATCGGCGCTATGGTCATGCTGGCGACCTCTCTTCTCAATCGGGTCATGGTCGTGGAATTCGCAATCGCTGCAGCGGTCCCGGCCGGACTTGTTGCCTGGCACTATGCCGTTCAATTGAGCAGGCCGCTTTGGGGGCATAAATCCGATCGATCGGAAAAGCGCAGCAGCTGGATAATGGCAGGCATGGGCATTTTGGCGCTTGGAACGCTCGTCGCGGTGGATGCCACCATCATGATGGCGGGTGCCGGGATACTCGCAATCATTTTGGCGGTTGTCGGGTTCAGCCTGATCGGTTTGGGGGTCGGAATGGCCGGAACCGCCTTGCTCGCGCTGTTGGCATCGCGCGTGGCTGTTCAACGCAAACCAGCAGCGGCGGCGATTAGCTGGACAATGATGGTCGCCGGAATTGTTGTTGCCGCGGGCGTCTCCGGCTCATTTCTGGATCCATTTAGCGAGGCTCGACTTGCGATTGTAACCAGCATGGTCGTGCTCGTAGCCTTTTGCGCCGCCATGTTGGCGCTGCGCGGATTGGAACGAAATAGCCTGCCCGTCGAAAATGGGAGAAATTCAAACACAGAAGCGAATTTCACCCAGGTGCTGAAAGATATTAGTCAAGATCAGCAGGCACGACGCTTTACCTATTTTGTGTTCATTTCGATGCTGGCCTACAGCATGCAGGATCTTATCCTTGAACCGTTTGCAGGTTTCATTTTTGGCATGACGCCGGGTGAGTCCACGCAACTGGCTGGCGTCCAGCATAGCGGAATATTGCTGGGCATGCTGGTCGCCGGTTTGGGCGGAAGCCTATATGCCAAATATTTTGGCCGGAACGAAAAGTTGTGGATCATCATCGGCTGCCTCAGTTCGGCTATTATGCTGGGCGCGCTTTCCATCGCTGCCGCTGTAGGTCCTACCTGGCCCTTGAAGGCTAATGTCTTCGGGCTTGGTGTTGCCAACGGGATTTTTGCCGTTGCTGCCGTCGGCGCAATGCTCGGACTTGCAAGTGACGGATCTTCATCAGGCGAGGGTGCGCGGATGGGGGTCTGGGGTGCGGCCCAAGCGATCGCTTTCGGTGCGGGTGGTCTGTTGGGCGCCGTCATTGTCGACCTGTTACGCGGGACCATGGCGGACGATAGCAATGCGTTCCAAATCGTATTCGTTGTCGAAGGGGCGATGTTCATCCTTGCGGCATTGGTTGCCACCGGCACGTCGATGGCGCGCCGGGAATTGAATGGAAAGGCGGTGCAGATATGAAAGCCGAAGCCGATTTTGATGTCATCGTCGTAGGTGGCGGCCCATCCGGGGCAACGGCCGCACATGATCTGGCCTGTGCCGGATATAATGTCATGCTGCTCGACAAGGCAGGGCGTATCAAACCCTGCGGCGGTGCTGTGCCGCCCCGCTTGCTCAAAGATTTTGACATTCCGCAGACGTTGCTTGTCGCGCATGCCAAATCCGCCCGCATCATTGCCCCTTCGAATAAGAAGGTTGTCATGCCTGTTGGTGACGGATTTGTCGGCATGGTTGATCGCGACAGTTTCGATGAATGGCTTCGTAACCGGGCGGCAGATGCCGGGGCGACCCGCGTCACCGGGAAATGCGAAGCGGTGGACGACAGCCAATCTATCGCGCGACTATCATATCGTGCCGATCGCAACGCACCTTTGCAGACGGTAACCGCCCGCGCCGTTATCGGCGCCGACGGTGCGCGTTCCCAGATCGCGCGGCAGTGCATCAAAAATGCCGGCGATGTCCCGTGCGTATTTGCCTATCATGAAGTGGTCGAAGTGCCCGACGAAATCACCGAAGACTATGACGCCACACGGTGCGACGTCTATTATCAGGGCCATTTATCGCCTGACTTTTATGCGTGGATATTCCCGCACGGCAAGACAGCCAGCATCGGGCTTGGCAGCGCGGACAAAGGCTTTCCGTTGCGCGACACCACGCGCCTGATGCGGGAGCAAACCGGCCTTTCGCATTGGAAGACAATTCGCAAAGAAGGCGCGCCGATACCGCTGAAACCACTCAAGCGATGGGACAATGGCCGGAACGTCGTTGTTGCGGGCGATGCTGCAGGCGTTGTGGCGCCTTCGTCAGGTGAGGGTATTTATTATGCGATGACCGCCGGCCGTATGGGCGCCGATGCCGTCGCCGCTTATTTGATGAGTGGCGACGCCCGTGCGCTCGGGAAGGCGCGGAAATCCTTTATGAAGGCGCACGGCCGGGTGTTCTGGATCCTCGGTATCATGCAGTATTTCTGGTACAAGAATGACAAACGGCGCGAACGTTTCGTCAAGATGTGTGAAGACCCCGATGTGCAACGCTTGACATGGGAAGCCTATATGAACAAACAACTGGTCAGGCGCGATCCGATGGCGCATGTCCGGATATTCTTCAAGGATTTGGGTCATCTGTTCGGGTTGAGGGCGGTAGAGAGATAATATCTTATCATGACAAGGGCCGGAATATTCCCGATATTGATAGCGGGTACATTGGCAATAGTGACCGCAATTGTCGGCAGTACCATTACCGTTTTGGACAGCTGGTATTACTCCCTTCAGCAACCGGATTGGGCACCGCCCGACTATATGTTCGGCGTGATCTGGACCGCAATTTTCGCAATGATCGCCGTTTCCGGTGTCTTGGCTTGGGAGAAGGCTCCGACACGCCGGGATACCGAGATTAGCCTCGGTCTCTTTGCCCTGAACGGTTTTCTGAATTTGGGATGGAGCTTCATCTTCTTCCGGATGGAACGCCCTGATATCGCACTCTATGAACTGGTCGCGTTGTGGGTATCGATCATCGTCCTGATTGTTTTTTGCGGACGCTTTTCGAAATGGTCGGCTTTGCTTCTGGTTCCCTATCTGGTCTGGGTGACCACTGCCGGTATTCTGAATTATCAGGTTGTGCAGCTTAACGGCCCCTTTGGCTGATGGACGAATTCTTCGCCAGCGGTCGTGCGGTGGACGTCGTACTGGCTGTCTTGGCGATTGAAGCGATTTGGCTGAAGTACCGTGGGGGCAGCTGGTTATCCATCGGCTCTGCTCTGATACCCGCTGTATTGATGATGATCGCGTTGCGGTCCGCTCTGACGGGTATGGCTTGGCCCTATATTTCGATACCCTTGGTTCTGGCATTTCCGGTGCACATTTTTGACCTTCGCCAGCGGCGCATAAGCAAATAAAAAACCCGGCCGCTTAAGGCCGGGTTTCTTGAGAAGTCTGTGAACTGCGCTTTTAATATTCCGGCGCATATCCATGTTCGATAGCCCAAAGATACCAGTTGTCGACGACCGTTCCGGTCAGCAATATTCCGATACCACCGGTCAACGGACAGAGCACGGCGAACCACCATGCCCAGCGATGGATTGATTCCATCGTGGCGTTGAAGCCCATTGTCCATCTCCAGAAAAGCGCTGCCCGCTCCGAAGCGGTGCCACGGTCTGTGATCTGCTCCAGCTCGCGCTCGCCGCCGTAACGGCCCACCGCCAGGATGGTCGCGCCATGCATTGCGAACAGCAGGGCGGAGCCATAGAGGAACACAATCGAAAGTGCGTGGAACGGATTGTAGAACAGGTTGCCATATTGCAGCGAGAAATTGTTCGTCCATTCCAGATGCGAGAAGATTCCGAACGGAACTGCCTCAGCCCAGCTGCCCATGAAAAAGGGACGGATAAAGCCAAGCACCAGGAACAACCAGATTGCTGCGGCAAAGGCCCAGGATACATGCGTACCCATCCCCAATGCCCGTGCCCGGCGATATCCACGCGCCCACCACAGGAGGATGGAAAGTGTCAGGAAAAAGCCGGCCAATATCCACCAGCCACCTTCTTTAAGCGGGACGAAGGGCGAGAAACCATGCTCTGGTCCCGGAGGGTTCAACGTCAACCAGAAAAACTGGCGGACGAATTCAACCGGATCCCAGTTTACGGAGGCTGCCATGTTGAGCCCGATGATCTCGATGGCGAAAAAGCCGAAGAGCAACGAGGCAAGACCAAGCCAGCCGAGGTAGATCGGGCCAATCTGGGCCTGACCGAATTTGCCCATCCAGTAGCTTGCGCCTGTCAGCGCAATGCGGGGTTCGTCCCGGGCGGGAAGGGGCATGCCCATTTCGGGGGCGTGCACCAGTTGAACCTGGGTAAATATGTTTTGATAACGTGCCATTTCTTTACCCCTTCGCTCAAGACCAGATTGGAATGTTGCGCCACCATTCCCACCACTCGGGCCAGCCGCCCGCATAGAGAGGCCCCGCTATGATGATGCACACCGCGCTCCAGAACCCTGCGCTCAGCGCGAGGAATAGTCCGAGGCGGTGAATGCCGATCGTGCCGACCGAATAACCGATGAAATCGCGGAAAAATGTATCTTCATATTCCGGCGTTTTGACGTTCTCGCCCTTTTTCGGATTGACCGCGGAAAGGATCAAGGCGCCATGTAAGGCCAGTGCAAAGCAGGTCGTAAAGAAGAACGACACCGCGATCATATGCGCCGGATTATAATGGAAGTTCACATATTGATATCCGGTGTTGGATACCCAGTCGAGATGGCTGAATATTCCATAAGGAAAGCCGTATCCCCAGGCGCCCAACAGGAACGGCCGGAAGACAACAAGCGTCACATACGCCAAAATGGCAACGCCAAAGGCAATCGGAACATGGTATCCCATGCCGAGCTTTCGGCAGATTTCAACTTCGCGCAGCGCCCAGGATACAAAGGCGCCTATCGCGCACATTGTGATGATTTGCCAGAACCCGCCTTCTTTCAAGGGGGCGAGCCCCAGACCATATTTGACATCAGGCGGATTAATGGAAATGAGCCACGGGTTCCACGTCGGGCCCAAAGAAGCGGCATAGAATATCAATGCCGTTCCCAATATTGCGCATATCGCCGAGATAACGCCGAAGAATCCGACATAGAAAGGCCCGATCCAGAAATCGAACAGATCCCCGCCGATCAGCGTTCCACCGCGAACACGGTATTTTCTTTCAAAACTCAACAGCGACATAGCACATCCCCTGCCACCTGTGCGGTGGACAACCTGATTAAGATATTTTGTCCCGGGAGGTCCGTGGTGCGTGTGCGCCACGAACCTCGTTGGGGCTTGGGTTCAGGTCAGCTAGCCGGTGCAGCAGCCGGCGCTGCCGCCGGAGCCGCAGCAGGAGCTGCTACAGCCGCTGCCGGTGCGACCGCTGGACCTTCGATCCAGTTGAAGCGATCAGTGCTCAACAGGATGAAGTGGATCAGCAGTGCCAAGACGAACAGGAATATTGCCAAAGCAACGAGTGTCCTGCGCGGATCGAAGATTAACCAAAGTCTCCACATGGTACCGCCTCCTTATGCTAAAAATGTCATGATGGTTGCGCTTGCAAGCTGCATGGTGTCTTCCAGCATGGCGTAGCCATTAACGCTGGGGAACCACGGCCTCCAACTCCACACCAATATATGCGCGACAATCGCGATAATGGTGAAAATGATGAAGCTGCTCACAAACATTTTGTGAAATTCCTTGGCTTCTTCCGGGGTCAGATATGCCCCCGGGCCAAAGCGTTCGTTATCGCTCATATTCCCTTCTCCATATTAGCCCCAATCGAGTTGCACCACGCACCTCTCCCGGGCGGTTGCCTTGCAGCACCTGACGCTGCCAAGGTTTCGGACATCCGGTGAGTACCGGATGAATAAATGGAGCAGATCATACGCCGGCTCCTTCAAGCATAGCCGCCGCAAGCCGGTCGGCAGAAACATGGTCTTCACCTGCATGGCGTGCGCCACGTTCGGCCGCATCGCGCAAATTCTTGGCGGCCGAGATGCGCACGAGGACGGGTTGCGCCTCTACAATGGCATCCAGTTTCTCTTTTGCGTCACGGTCCCAGCGCAGCGCGGCTTCACGCCGGGCAGGGGTGGCTGCGCCTGCATCCATTTGGGTAGACAGCGGCAGGATATGAAACAGCGCGTCGAACAACGCGTTGCACACTTCCTGGATCAGATAAGTTGCACCGGAATAGCCCATATAGGGAGTTCCCGTATGGCGGCGGATCGCCGCGCCGGGGAAGGATGCGGGAATGAAAATGCCGCGCGCGCCACATTCAGCCATATACATGCGCTCGTTATAGCTACCGAAAACGACCAGTGGCGGATTGGCGGCAATCGCATCGCGGACGGCGTGATTGTCGGTCTTGACGCCGGCCTTGCGACCGAAGGCAAAATGACAGGGCAGCCCCATATCGTCTTCAAGGAATTTCCGGATGCCTCGGGCGTAGGTGTCGTTTGCAACAATGCCGAAGCTGGCGGTGCCGAAGAAATCCTGCGTCACCGAACGCCACAAATCCCACAAGGGTTTGATGGTCGTATGCTTTTCTTTTACGATAAAGGGTTCGGGATCAAGGCCCGTCAATTCGCCCAACTGCCGCAAGAATTTGGTCGTGGAATCGAGGCCGACCGGAGCCTGCAGATAGGGACGCTCAAGCAGTTCGCACAGGTTACGGCCGAATTCCCGGTACATGCAAATGTTGACCGATGCGTGCGCCAGCTTGTGAATATCGGCAAGGTGTGTCCCCAGTGGGAACACCAGGTTCACTTCGGCACCGATGCCTTCCACCAGACGGCGGATTTCGGCGAGGTCGGAGGGCATGTTGAACATGCCATAGGAAGGCCCGATGATGTTGACCTTGGGCTTCTCGCCTTCCTTCAATATGGAAGGGGCGTGAACCTTTTTGGGGCCAAATTCGGTCCAAAGCCACGACAACGCCCGGTCTTCCGACTGCCATTGATCTTCATCGATGGTGCGGGGCAGGAACCGTTTGATATTCGTGCCTTCGGGCGTAACACCACCGCCGATCATTTCGGCTATCGACCCGGTTACCACAACCGCAGGCAGGTCAGGATCCAGTGATCGCCAGGCACGGCGCATCGCGCCTTCGGTACCCGTTTTGCCAAGCTCTTCTTCGCCGAGGCCTGTCACCACAATAGGCAGTTCATGCGGGGGGAGGCCGTCGGTATAGTGCAGCACTGAAGTGACGGGTAAATTCTCGCAGCCCACCGGGCCGTCGATGATGACTTGCAGGCCTTTGACGGCGGTAAATGCGTAAACCGCGCCCCAGTATCCGCCTGCGCGATCATGATCGAGAATAAGCGTCACGAGCCGATCGCCTCCGCCGCTTTGGCGGCTAATGCGTTTTGTGCGGCATATTTCGCTTTGAACTTCGGCCGGTCGGTGGGCGTGTCTTCCCAGATGCCGCCGGTATAGCCTTCGCCGACACCGTCGAAAAATTCCTGCATCTTGTCAAACCGCACACGGTTGTTGATTGCCATGTTGACAACCTGAGCCAAACTCCCCGCCCCAGCCGGTCCCATGAGGGGACGTGCAGAAATCAGATTGGTGAAATAGAGCGCCGGAATCGCTTTCGCCTTAGCGTGCTGGACAACGGGTGTGGTGCCGATCGCAAGATCGGGACCGAATTCCTCAACCGCCGCGATATCCTGTTCGAGACTGGCGCGATATTTGACGCGGACGCCTTTGGCCTCCAGCCATTCTCGGTCGGGTTCGGACCATTTTGTTTGAGGGCAAGCGGTCCCCACATAAGGCACATCCGCGCCGCTTTCGATCAACAATCGCGCGACAAGCAATTCGGAACCTTCGTAGCCAGAAACAGTAATGCGGCCCTTAATCGGTTTGGCAGCGAGCGCTCCCTGGATCGCCGGTAGAATGGCATTTTGAGCAGCGGAAATTTGTTCGGCGCTTGCACCGGTTGCTTCGCCGATTAACTTCAGCCATGCCGCCGTTCCATCGCGCCCGACGGGCGCGGAACCAACGACTTTGCGACCCGCGGCTTCAAATTCACGTACACTTGCGGTGTAGAACGGATGGATTGCTGCGATAACCGCGCCATCGAGCGCAGCGTAGAGTTCGCGCCATTCGCGTGTTGGTACGACGGGGCCTGCTGCCAAACCCAAGGGTTCCAGCATATGCGCTATGCCCATGGGGTCGGCGGGAAACATTTCTCCCAACAAGGTTACCGACGGGCGGTCGGGCAGCGCCGAGGGCGCAGCTACCGGACCTTGTTCAGCCTCTTCGCGGGCATATTTCAACATTGCCCCAGCAAGGACATCTTTGGCTTCGGCATGGGTTGGGATGCCGAAGCCCGGCACATCAATGCCGATCACGCGGACACCATTTATAGAATCGGGCAGCAGCCTTAACGGCACGCCACTCGCAGTCGGCACGCACAGATTGGTGACGACTATGGTGTCATATTTTTCAGGGTCGGCCATCTGTTCGACAGCCTCTTTGATATCTTCGAACAGTTTTCCTGTGACCAGGGTTTCCGAACTGAATGGTACATAGCCGACGCTCCGGCGTGCGCCATAAAAGTGCGATGTGAACGTTAGGCCGTAAACGCAGCACGCCGATCCCGACAGGATTGTTGCTGTACGCCGCATACGAAGTCCAACGCGCAGCGACCCGAAAGCAGGGCACATGGATTGCGGTTGGTCATGAGGACCCAAGGGATAGTCCTTGGCATATTGGTCCAATATCTCGGTCTTGCCGGCCTTTTTCGCGGCTTCGATCATGGTGTCTTTACCGCCATGACATCCTGCACCTGTCTCCGGCGTGGCAGACAGATCTACGCGATCTGGTGCACGTGCATTTCCGGTAAGGGTGGTTAGCTCAGTCACGCATCAGACCTCGTCATAAATCACTTCGAGTGATGGTTTCTGCTCATAGGTTCCCCCGCGCATATCAGCCTGGGTAGCGGGAACGAGCTGCACGCCGCCGCCCACGTCGTCGGGGGAGAAAAGACCGAGAAGTCCATCTTGCTCCAGCGGCTTGGGTTGCTGCGGTGGTGCAATGGCGACATTTTCGGCGAGCTCTGCAAACAGGCTGCCCCACTCGCTGTCGGGTGTGCCGATGATTTGGTAATTGGCCGACTTACGGCGGATATCTTCGTTAGCAGGAATGGAAATAAGGACCGGAATATCGACCGCATTGGCAAATGCCTGAGCTTCACCTGTGCCATCATCCTTGTTGATGATCATGCCCGCAACGCCAACATTACCGCCCATCTTGCGGAAATATTCGACCGCCTTGCAGACATTGTTGGCGACATAAAGCGATTGTAGGTCATTGGACCCGACAACGATTACCTTCTGGCACATATCCCGCGCAATGGGCAGGCCGAAGCCGCCGCAGACGACATCTCCCAAGAAATCAAGCAGGACATAATCGAAGCCCCAATCATGGAAGCCGAGTTTTTCCAGAAGCTCGAAACCATGGATAATTCCACGTCCACCGCAGCCGCGGCCAACTTCTGGCCCACCAAGCTCCATTGCGAAGACGCCATCGCGTTGGAAGCAGACATCTTCGATACCAACTTCTTCACCGGCCAGTTTCTTGGCGCTTGATGTCTCGATAATGGTAGGGCAGCTTTTCCCGCCGAACAGGAGCGACGTGGTATCGGATTTCGGATCACATCCAATCAGCAATACGCGCTTGCCTTGCTGCGCCATCATATAGCTCAGGTTTGACAGCGCAAAACTTTTACCCGAGCCGCCCTTGCCGTAGATCGCAATGATCTGCGTTTCCTTCTTTACCTCGCCTTGGGGAACAGGATCGGGTTCAATGGCGGCCTCTTGACGCAAGGCATCTATGTCGAGCATCGTCATTCGCATTCTCTCCAATCGAGAACCATTTTCAGGCAGTCGGGGTTTTCAAAGGCTTCGGGGTAGGCATCGCGCGCGTTCGAAGCGGACGAAATATTTGTGATGAGTTCTGAGAGATCTAGCGCACCTGTTTCTATCAACGCGTGGACAGAGGACAGGTCTTCCGGTTGCCATTCGGCAGCGACACGGAGCCGGGCTTCTTTTTGAAACGCCAATGGAAAGGCGAAGCTGATAGGCTGGCTATAGAAACCGGCCAAAACCAATTCGCCACCCTTTGCCAGTCGGCCCATGAACGCATTGATGGAAGAAGCATCACCGCTGACATCATATATATGGCGATAGTCGCGACGCTCATCTGCATCCGGGTGGATGACGCGATAACCTTGTGCGCCATTCTGGCGCGCTGGGTTGGTGTCCCACACAATGGGTGCTGGAGCGCCGGCGGCTAAAGTAAGTCGTGCCAAAAGGCGACCCAAAATGCCATGGCCGATTATCAGCTGCGGCAATTCTCCGTGGCAGATCGCATGAAGGGCGGTCGCCGCCAGTGCATATAATATACCCTTTTCTGCCAATTTTTCCTTGATGGGCATGGCGCGTGCCGAGGCTACGATCAGGGTCCGGGCTGCGCCACCAAAAAGGCCCCGTGCGTCGCGATAACAACTCGCACCGGGAACGAAGACCCATTCGCCGATCCGGTTCTGGTGGTCGGGTCCCGCATCAACGATTCGTCCGACCGACTCATATCCAGGCACTAAAGGGTATCCCATTCCGGGAAAGCTCGGCATCTGGCCAGTCCACAAGAGCTTTTCGGTGCCGGTGCTGATACCGCTGTAATGGATTTCGACGAGCACATCATCACAACCCATGGCGGTCAGCGCGGTTTTGCGCATTTCCAGACTGCCAGGTGCATCAAAAATGATGGCTAAACTATCCAAGACTACCCGATCCTCCTGCGGTCTCTTCTCCCCACTTTGCTGGGTAGAGACTCTGTCAGGTGTCAAATTATCGGAACATAATTAATTGTCAAATAAATTGGACAGTTCTTTGTCATTTAATGGCGACAAGAGCGCGTGTGATGATGGGAAGCGCCGTTTTAACTGGTTTTATCGTCGTGAACCCGGCGTTGCGGAGCATGGCGCTTGTCTCTTGACTTGAACGCGGACGACCGGAACCCATTGCCCACAAATACATGCCAAAATAGGCTTCGCCCATAGGTTGGGCAGTGGGCGTATCAGCCATAGGCTCTACGACTAAGAGTCGCCCACCATCCGGTAAAGCCGCATAAACCTTGGCCAAAAGGGCACTGCATACCGCGTCATCATGGTCATGGAGTATCCGGACAAGCGTGATCAAATCATAACCTTGTGGAATCGGCATTTCTTTGAAGCTACCTGGGTGCAGCGTGAAGTCCGCCGAAATTGAGTCGCGCCCGAGTCGTTTTTCTGCCTCCGCAATCACGCCGGGTAAGTCGAATATCCCGATTTTGAGCTGGCGTGCCGACGCAGCTACGGCCGCAGAAAATGCCCCTGATCCGCCGCCGATATCCAGCATCCGGCGATGTTGGGCGAAGTCATATGCATCCAGGATCTGCTCGGAAACCATAGGTTGTGTGGCGGCCATCAACTCAGAATAACCCTCAGCGCCCGCGTCGCTGTCAGCTTTGGACGCATAAGTCCAATAGGCCGACAATGCTGTCTCGGTCTGCCGTCCTTGACCTAATAAAGCCAAGGGTCGTGCGAGATCTGTATAAAGCAGATGATGGTGCCTGATCATCGCCATCGCGCCCTCATTCGCCGATAGTGGCGCGCCAGCTTCCCCCAAAGTCCACATGCCGGGCTGGGGCGACTCGCATATCTTGAGAGATTGGCCAGCTTTCAATAACCGAACCGTTGCATCTTCCTCCAGCCCGGCGAATTGAACGATCGCATCCACGGTTCTAAGTCCGTTCTTCAGATAGGGTATCAATTTGGCTTCGACAAAGGCGGTCAGAATTTGCGTATAAACAAATCCAGCAACCATATCGAACTGTGCAGCCGCGCGACGTCGCGCGATCAATCGGATGAATGGCGTGCGTGAAGCCCAACGTTGAAAGGCGGGACTCCCCAAAATAGCGTTGCGGCGCAACACCCATTGAGACTTCCAAGTCAGATTGTCGATAAATTCAGACATAAATATTTGTCCAAATGATTGGACTTCTGTTAGCCTGTGGTCAAACGGAACTTTCATGCGGGAGCAGCAACATCGTTCAGGGCAGCCCGACCGTTATCATCGGAGCAGGCATAGGCGGCCTCGTTAGCGCGGTCTTGCTTGCCGCACGCGGCATGAAAGTTACTGTCCTAGAAAAGGAATCCCGGCCGGGCGGCAAGGTACGTCAACTGGAGGTTGATGGTGCACCCATTGATGCTGGGCCTACCGTGTTTACGATGCGTTCTGTCATTGATGCCATATTTGAGTCGGCCGGTGAACGCAGCGAGGATCATATACGTCTGCACAAGGCCGACCGGCTTGCACGGCATGCATGGGGCCCCGAGGACCGACTCGATCTTTATGCTGATGCCGATCGCAGCATGGCAGCGATTGGCGAATTTGCAGGAGCGAAGGCAGCAGCAGGCTTTCGGAGCTTTACCAGAGAAGCGAAACGCATCTTTGAGATATTGGACACGCCGTTCCTGCACAATTCCAAAACTTACCCTCCGGGGTTGATGTGGCGGATCGGGTTGTGGCGCGTGAAGGCGCTGATCGATATCCGCCCTTATGAGAGCCTATGGAAAGTGCTCAAAGAGCATTTTGATGATCCGCGGTTGCTTCAGCTTTTTGGGCGCTACACCACCTATTGCGGTTCATCGCCCTTTCAAACCCCTGCCACATTGATGCTGATCGCCCATGTAGAAGCGCAAGGGGTGTGGGCTATTGAAGGCGGGATGAGCGCATTGGCAACGGCGCTTGAAAAACTCGCCAAATCGCAGGGAGTTGTTTTCCGTTACGATACTCCAGTGGCGCGGATCGATGTGCACAATAAGTCGGTAACTGCCGTTGAACTGGCAAGTGGCGAACGAATTGCGACCGAGAAAATTATATTCAACGGGGATCCAGCGGCGCTGGCAAGCGGCCTACTGGGTGATAGCGTCACGCCCGCTGTTCGTAAGGTTCCGGTGGCGGCGCGTTCCCTATCTGCGCTTGTCTGGCTAGCCAACTGCAAGACTAGTGGCTTTCCCCTCGATCACCATAATGTATTCTTCTCACCAGATTATCCGCGCGAATTTCAGGAGATAAAGGCAGGCAGCCCGCCCAGTGCGCCAACTGCTTATGTCTGCGCGTTAGATCGCGGCACGGGGCCAACTAACGAGCTTGGACGTGAGCGATTGCAGGTCATTGTCAACGCGCCTGCCAATGGCGACCACCATATTTATTCGACGGAGGAGAGAGAGACATGCACATCGAACATGCTGGCACGCTTGAGCGCATGCGGGTTGGAGCTGGAAAATCCGTTGCCGCACTGTCTGGTGACACCGTCGGAATTCGCGACACTATTCCCGGCGACGGGTGGAGCCCTTTATGGACGGGCCTCGCACGGGTGGGCGGCCTCCTTCCTCCGGCCCGGCAGCCGGACAGCGATCCGTGGGCTTTATTGCGCGGGCGGGGCGACCCATCCGGGCGCTGGGGTCCCCATGGCCGCCTTGTCGGGGAGGCAGGCGAGCGAAGCCTTGCTGTCCGACCATATTTCGACACGCTGGTTCCACCGCAGGGATATCGCTGGTGGTATATTGACGCGCTCAGCGATGACGAATGCTACGGGCTAACCATCATCGGCTTTATCGGTAGTGTTTTCTCGCCCTATTATAAGAAATCGGGACGGAACATTCCGCTAGACCACAGTTGTCTGAACATTGCGCTTTACGGGCGCAAGGGAGCACGCTGGGTTATGACCGAACGTGGCGTTGCCGATACTACCCAACAGCGCGACACATTAAGCATCGGACCCAGCGCAATGCGTTGGGACAAGGATCGTTTGATCATCGACATCGAAGAACGGGATATCCGACTCGGCATCCCGTGGCGGCGTCGAGTAAAGGGACAGATCATCCTGCATCCTGAAATGCTGAATAATCGGGCTTTCACGCTCGACCCAAAGGGACGGCATCATTGGCAGGCTATTGCCCCGCGCGCTAGAATAGAAGTCAAGATGGACGCGCCCGAGATAGCTTGGAAAGGCAGCGGATATCTCGACAGCAACCATGGCAGCGAGCCCATCGAAAACGGTTTCAAAAGCTGGCACTGGTCACGCGCGCATGTGGTAAAACAGGTCGCGGTCATTTATGAAGGCACGCGCCGCGATGGCAGCGAATTTGCAAGCGCGCTCCGTTTTGATGCGAGCGGTACGCCGCAAGAGGACGAACTTCCGTTGGTCGCGCCCTTGCCGCTGACCTGGTGGGGCATGTCGAGGCAGACGCGCGCTGACAGGGGACATGCATCGGTCATCAAGACATGGGAGGATTCTCCATTCTACGCCCGCACGGCCGTCGCCGCGCGCATGTACGGAGAACCGGTCACAGCGATACAGGAGAGTATCTCACTCAACCGGTTGGTAAATCCGGTCATCCAGTTCATGCTGCCCTATAAAATGCCGCGAGAGACCTAGTCGGATTTGGAAGGGTCGTTTTTGGTCGCGGCCTTTTCCTTATCCTTGGCGATCTCGCGGTTGATTGACCAGAGCTGCCAAAACCCTAGCCCGAGGGCCACGGCGCCCGAAAAGATGATTTCCACAAAACCCAGATTGTCCCACGCGCTTGGTTCCATGCCGGCTCTCCTTCTTGCTTTGTTTAGGCGATGCCCTGCCTTTTCGCAAACCGCACTATGCTCTCCGCGGCCTGCTTCGGATTTTCCTCATGTGCCAAGTGGCCGAGTTTCTCCATAACAGCGATTGTGCAGTCAGGGATCAGCGCGGCGGCATCTTCGACCGCAGCTTTTGGAATGGCCAAATCCTGACTTGCCCGTATCAGCAACGTCGGTGATGTCAGTATTGGCAATTGGTCTCGCAAATTTTCCAACCGCCAATTGGCCATCATGCGGATGGCACCGTCGCAATGGCCCGATTTGCTGAACAGCCGCGTATAATAGCGATCGCCCGCCGCATCGATTTTGGAACCGGTGGCTCGTTCAAGGAATTTTGCGGTCTGACCCCGTGATTGCGCCATCCGTGAAAAGATGATTGCGACAAACGGGTTTGTGAACAGCATCTTGGCGAGTTGCGGGAAGAGACGCGCGGCTAGGCCCGGAAAAGGCATCAACGCGGGGGTAAATCCGATCAAGGGGATGGTCCAAGCTTGGTCAATCAGAACCCGAGCGCCGATCGCAACGCCGGCGCTGTGTCCAACTATCAGGTTGGGAGTCAGGCCAATTTGTTCAAGCAATACCGCAATAGACGCGGCCATACCTTCCAACGATACTCGGCCACCCGCGGCGCTTTTCGTGAATCCATGCCCCGGCAAGTCCAACGCAACGACGGTATAGTGTTTCGCTAACAATGGCATAAGGTCGCGCCAGCTATGTGTGGCTGCTCCGGTGCCATGAAGCATCAGGCACACAGGTCCGGTCCCGGCCTGCTGAACGTGCCAGTCATAGCCACCTGCACGCACAAAGCGGCTTGTTTCCCGATTGGGCCAGTCTGCACCGTCCGAATTCCAATCGGGAAAACGGCTCATTTTGGCGTCCGCATGATATCGCCAAAGGATCCCTGCCGGGATGGGAGGGACTTAGCCACCCATGCTCTCAATGGCGGCGACCATGGCTGTGCTTTGAGCTTGCGGTAAGGGAAGGTAACGACCGTTCAATGCTTCTGCCAATTCCGCCGCCTCTACGCGGGGGCGGGGTGAAATATCAATTACGATGCACTGGACCCCGCTTTGGGCGAGCGATTTCGCCGCCTGTTGTGCTTCGGCCATCGCCAGCTCGCGGTTGGCGGTCCCGTCCGTTCGTACATTGGCTTTGCCATCAGTTAAAATGGCGATCGTGGGTGTTTGCCCACCGCGCATAGCGGTCTCGGCCATGTGCTGCGCCGCCTGCAAACCTGCCGCCAGGGGTGTACCGCCACCCCCGGGAAGCGCCGCTAGAGCGCGCCTAGCTCGGGTGAGCGATCGCGTTGGAGGCAACAATATTTCCGCTCCATTTTGACGAAAGGCAATCAGGGCAACTTGGCTGCGTTTCACATAGGCTTGCGCCAACATCATTTCGACCGCACCTTTGGCTTCGGCCAGACGGGACAAAGCAGAAGATCCCGATGCATCGACGGCGAATATGGTCAGGCTTTCACGGCGCTGTTCGTAATGACGGACGCGCAGGTCCGATTTGCGGATATGGATTTTACGGTGGTCGTTTGCAGCGGCGGCGGCTCGACGCATGGATTGCCACGGCGCCGCAGCGCGTAAGCTGTCGATCAAAGATAGCTTGCGTCCATGTCCGGGTGCTCCTGGTCGTGCGCCCAAGGGGCGGCCGCGTTGCGCCGATTTCTGCTTTTGCCCCGACCGGCCGGCGTGGCCTTTACCCTTTCCTTTCGCCGTTCCGTCGATTTGATCGAGAATATGCTTGGGGATAGCCGCTGCGGCCGCTTCGAGCAGGATATCCTCTAAATCCATATCCTCTACCTGACGTTTTTCGTCGTTACCCGGATCGGAATCAGGCTGATCCGGCGGGGAATCAGGTTCCGATTCAGGAGGAGCATCGGGTGGAAATTGCGTCGCGCGTGGCGCCAGCACCAACCGGACTGCGGCGGTCAAGTCATCATCATCTGCCGCAGCGCGCCCATGAAACTCGGCAAGTGCATGCGCCGCTTTATGCGCAAAAATGGAAGCACGAGCCGATCCAATTCCCAATGCCGAAGCAGTATTGACCAACCCGACCAGTTGCGTGTCGGTCAGGGCGGCGGAGTTCTTGGTAGTGGGTGACGCGGCGCCGTCAAATTGCCGCAAATCAGACATATCGCAATGAAAGGCGATGCGTTCGGTCAAAACCGGTGGAGGGGCTTCATCACCGTCCACGGAATCGTCGAGCAGAATTGCCGCCAGCTTTCTCCCATCCATGGCCTGTGCGATATGGGCGGCGACGTCCCGTGGAATGCGCTCGGCCATGGGCAGAATGATGACGCCGCCGCTGCAGTCGTTGAGTAGACCGGAGCGCATCACGCCACGACCAGCGGCCAAGGTCGCAGACAGATCAAGGCCACCCAACAGCCGTTCACTATCGATATTGACAGGTATACGCGCGACCGGCCCGCTTTTGGCCAGAGCTTCTTGCGCAAAAGCCACCATCGCGTCGCGCACAGGACCCGGTCCCTTAAGGATGATACCTCCAAACTGATGCGGGTTGCGGACAAACAGGTGAAGGGCGAGTTCGGCGTCACTGATGCGGTCACCAAGGACGGTCGTGGGGCTCACCCGAAGCATTCCTCCAATGCCCGTTCGATGCGTACAGTCGATCCTGTTTCATCGAGCACATTGCGCCGCAGACGGTGCCTCAAAGCCAGCGGTGCGATGGATTTCAGGTGCGCACGGGTGACCGTCTTTTTCCCTTCAAGGGCCGCAAGTGCGCGTGCACCGCGCATCACGGTCAGCTCGCCACGCAGACCGTCCGCGCCGACTGCCTTGCACAAGGTAGCTGTGTCCGTAAGAATTGAGTCTGGTGTGTGGACTTTGGTGATCCCTGCCTTCGCTTTGGCAATTCGGCGTAGGACTTTTGCGTCCTCTTCCTTCCAAATCTCGCCAAAAACAGATGGATTCTGTTCATGCGCGTCGCAGCGTTTCATGATCTCGACGCGGTCTTCTACCGCCTCGGGCGTTCTAACTTCGACAGATAGGCCGAAGCGATCAAGCAGTTGCGGTCGCAACTCCCCTTCTTCAGGATTGCCGCTGCCGACTAGAACGAAACGGGCGGGGTGCCGAATGGACAACCCGTCGCGCTCAACCAAATTCTGTCCTGATGCCGCGACATCCAGCAACAAATCGACGACATGATCTTCGAGCAGGTTGATTTCATCAATGTAGAGAAAGCCACGATGCGCCTTAGCTAGCAAACCGGGTTCAAACTGCTTCTCGCCATGGGCAAGTGCGCGTTCGAGATCGAGTGTGCCAAGCACTCGATCTTCTGTCGAACCCAAAGGCAAATCGACAAAGGGAACCGACATCTTGTGTGATTTCTTCGACGTGCATGGATCGGGGCAATCGTCGCGCGCATCGGGCGCGCAGTTGAACCGGCAACCCTCGACGACAGAAATAGGAGGTAATGTTGCGGCCAAGGCACGAGCTGCTGTGGATTTCCCCGTGCCACGGTCGCCGAAGATCATCACGCCGCCAATGCGCGCATCCACCGCGGCAATCAGCAAGGCACGCTTCATCTCATCTTGGCCAACAATTGCACTGAAAGGAAAGCTACCCATCGCCCTTACGCTAACAGAAGAATGAACGACGGCAAGATGCTTACCGCATTTCGTGCATCAACTTGTTATTTTTGCTGGATGAAGACTCTAGCCTCAACAAGTTAGGCGGCAGTCTCAAACTTCTTCTCAGCCGGGTGCGCCAAGGATTTCTTCACTTCAGACAAATGCTCAAACGTTTCGTAAGGCAGCTGTCGTCCGGTGTGCCAGCGCCATGACAACAACCGATAGCGCCTCCTGCATTAAGAAGGTAAAGTTCGACCCGCCCGTCAAAAAACAACTGGGGAGCTGTGCGACGGGCGGGTCCGGCTTGGCAACGGCTATCTCTGAACAGAGTAGAGGTGTTGCCAAACCGATCTCGGAAATTTGGTGTCTGTACAGATACTAGGCGGGTCAGCGGTGGCGTGCTGTCGAATGGACATGTCAGCGTGCCTCGTCTGAGATAAATTCCGCCGCGCGGGCCGCGATCATCGCGACCGCGGCATTAGGGTGACCACGGACGAGCCTTGGCATAATGGAGGCATCTGCAATCCAAAGCTTGTCACAACCGTGAACTTTCAATTTGGATGAAACGACACCCTGTGTGGCGTCTCCGATCCGGCATGTTCCTGCGGGGTGGTAGATGGTCTGCACATTGCGGCAAATTTCCGTGAATAACGCGTCATAGTCGTTCGCCCGTACTCCCGGAGAAAGTTCACCCTCGATATGGGCATTCAATGGTGACTGCGCCGCGACTTTACGCGCAAGCAGCACAGCCGCGAGCATCGTTTTACGGTCATGACCTTCCCTGTCGGTAAAGAGTCCGAGGTCAATTTTCGGCTGCACTTGTACATGCCGTGTGACAAGTGAAACTGAACCCCTCGATGCGGGAGCAATCAATCCTGCTCCAATCGAAAATCCATGTATGGCGGGGGGTTGCAATGCCTGTTCGCGCCATTCAAAGGGTGCAAAATTCAGTTCAATATCAGGCGCATTCAGGGTTGGCGATGATCGGGCAAAGGCGATTGCTTCGGCAGCGTTTGATGCGAGGGGACCGGTTTTTGTAAAGATATATTTAAACAGGTTTTTTGGAGACGCTGCTGTTTTGTAGGTATCAGCATGGTTGGTTGCAAATACCGTAACCGCCATGGGATGGTCCTGCAAATGCTGACCGACATGCGGTGAAACGCACTCCACTTCAATGCCCAATTTTTGAAGCGTCTCCCCATCGCCGATGCCCGACCTCAGAAGTAAAGCGGGGGTCTCGATCGCTCCTGCTGCGAGTATCACACCTACGCGGGCAAGCGCCGAAATCCGGCCTTGGGCTCCGTTCATTATGACGCCAACTGCCTTGCCCTGCTCAATGATCAAGGTTTCGACCGCCATGTGTGTCAATGTCACCAGATTCTGGCGCTTTAACGCCGGTTTCAAATGGCTGTGAAAAATGCTGTGCCGCTTGCCTTTCCGAATATTGCATTGCGCAATCCAGGCGCCTTCATAGTCCCCGCCATTGTACGTAGACCCGGAATTTCCGATCACCGCTCGGGCGGCATCGACAAAGTCGGAGGCGGCCGAATGGGCGTTGGGATTTACGTCATGCTCCAGTTCAGTTTCCAGCTTCCGGAAAATTGGCGATACACTGTCCCAGCCCCAGCCTGTTGCACCCGAATTCGCCCATTCTTCAAAGTCGGCTGGATGGCCCCACTGGTGAATCAGCGCATTCATGTTGGCGCTGCCGCCCAGCATTTTTCCGCGCGGAATGTAAACCGTACGTTGGGACGTGCCGCATTGCGGCGTGCTGTCATAATTCCAGTCGCTGCGGCTTTTGAATAGCTTGGCGAAGCCTGCCGGAATGTGGATGAACGGGTTCCGGGGTTTGCCACCAGCTTCGACGAGCAATACGCGGTTCTTGCCATTGGCGGACAGCCGATCGGCAAGCATACAGCCTGCCGTCCCGGCACCGACAATGATGTAATCGTTGATCACAAACCACTCCAGCCGAATGCTCGTTTCGCGCACACGATATGCGGCGCGAACTCGTCCAAGGCCAATATATACATAGTATAACTATGTTTGTAAAGTTATTGCTGTAGAAGTTGTTCCGCTTCCGGATTAACAGTCGTCTTCAGGCTTTTGCCCCTTGGTTGGTTGCGATCCATTGTTTCAATATCGCCTCCACAGCGTCGATAACATCGTCCTCGGCGACGCACGGATCTTTACGCGCCAAGGCGAAGCACGACTCGTTCAACAGTCCAAGCATAGTGAGCGCGGTTGCCCGTAAGCGCGATTTTGGCACGGATTTGTTCCCGACCAAAAGACGCAAAGCGGGCTCTATCGCCTCCAATGCGATGCTCGTATCTATTTCTTTCCACTGCATGTGCCCCAGAATGCCAGGCGCATCGATCAACACGATTCGCAAATATTCGGGCTTTTGCGACAGTTGAAGCGATGCTCGGGCGCCTGTCAGAAACCGCTGGATCCCTGACGGTGCTTTCGCAGCCGCTTCAAACACGGCCTTGTCGAATTCTTTCTGTAACTGCCGAACGACTTCGGCAAAAAGATCCTGCTTCCCTTTAAAATGATGAAAAAATGCCCCCTCGGTCACACCCGCACCGCGCGCTATTTCGTTGGTTGTTGATTGCGCAAAGCCTTTTTCAGAAAACAGCGTCCGAGCTGCTCTGATTATGTCCCCCCGAGTAACGGCTGCATCCGCGGCGCTCCGCTTCATAGCCAGTCTCCTCTTCCTCCAAAGCAGGACCATATTCATAGTAATACTATGCAGTCAATCAGAGATTTTTCCAAAACGGAGTAAAAATTACAAATAGTTAGGTCTAAAATTCGAGCTCTACGGCCCGTACTGTCGTCGGGTCGCGTGTAAATAACGGGACGAGTATAGATTGGACTGCGGAGATCGACCGGTGCATCATGAATTGGTTGGATCAAGTTCAGCTTGACGACAATGCAACACTATCTAATATAGGTCCCTATGGGGAAAAAGAGCGCCGCTGAAGCCGAAAAAACACGCAAGCTTATTGTTGCGACGGCTCGTGAATTGTTCGCAGAACTTGGTTTTGCGGGAGCAACGACGAGTCGCATTGCCAAATCGGCTGGATTGACCGAAGGTGCATTCTTTCATCACTTCAAAGATAAAAAGGCCTTGTTCGCGGAGGTCGTCAAAAATCTGCAGCGCGAATTTGCGCATGCGGTGGTCGTGCGTGGGCAAAAAGGAAACGATCCCCTTGAACGATTTATAATCGGTTCGAGGGCTTCGATCGAACTCTCCCAAAGCCCCGAATATTTGAGGCTGGTGCTGATCGAAGCGCCTACTATTTTGGGTGGCGAAAACTGGCGTGAGATTGACGCGGTGACCTCTTTGTCCGTCATTGAACCCGCGTTGGTCGCGATTACTGGACGGGACAACATCGCCCCTGCTGTGCTGCGTCCGATGGCGCTTCTCGTTTTGGGACTGCTCAATGAAACAGCGTTTGCACTGGCGCGCCGTGACGACCAGATCACCATAGATGATGTTGTCGATATTCTGGAATTGTCAATTAACGACTGGCTGCACAGACTCGATAAGCCAAAAGCGGCAAGCCGGAAAATTTCAGCGACGTCGGTGGCAGCCAACGGTAAAATCAAGTCTCTAAAGACTGGTATAACTTCTTAAGCGGCTCTCGTTTATTGGGGCCTATTTTCGCACAAATTTGATTGTTGCTCCGTCCGCAGATTGCAGGATCAGGGCTCCTTCCGGCGAAATGGTAATGGAAACCGCTGTTTCAATCAGTTTTTGAAAATTCTGTTCCTGGTTCATGAGCGCGGGTGCGCATGCCATACGGGTCCCGATCAGCGGGGATGTTATTTTCAGTTTATCGTCGGTGATCTGATAGCTGGCTGAATATCCATTGCAGCCCGATTTGCCGCCAATTTTACCATCGCTTCCGATCATCAGTGTTATATCGCTCCGATCAATAATGCCTTTTCCGCCAATATCCTCGGCCTGCCACCACACATCTTTCAAAGCCGGTGTGGGTTTTGGCGGGGTCGCCAGCTCTTGGACCTCAACCTGTTTTGTTTTGCGATTGTATAGGCATAACATGCTGGCCCGCGCGCCCTTCATATGCGGTTGGGGCCAGACACCTTCGATCATGCGAGCGTCCATTAACGATTTATCCGAAAACCGGATAGGCGGACTGGCTGTCGCATTTGTAAGGCCTGACACTTTAATGCACGCTGCTTGGGTAGCAGCATCCAGCTTCGACCAACTATCGGGGGTTGCTGCATATGATGGGGTCGCGATTGCCAATGACATTGCGCTAATCAATAATAGGGTCGTGCATGTGGCCGGGAAAGTTGGGCTGCGCATAGATCACCTTTAGAATACTGGGGCCAAATAAACTAACTACCAGACTATAGGGTTCCTTTGCGAGGCTAGCTAGAATTACTAGCGCTAACGTCGCCTCAACATACCGATTGCCCGGAACGTCAGCCCGTCCGTGCTTGTCCGACCCAATCCGGAGCGGAAGTACCGCCGCTTGAATCGAACAGGTTTAGGCACCAGCGCTGCATGAATTCATCGCGCGCGACCGGTTTGCCGACATACCAACCCTGAATTGTGTCGCAGCCAAATTCCCGCAGCACATTGAGCGCAGCTATGTCTTCGACGCCTTCGGCGACGACTTTCATTCCCAAAGCATGGGCCATTTCGATCGACGACCGGACCATGATCTTATTGGCGTTGTCGGTAGCGATCAATTTGACAAAACTCTGATCTATCTTAATCTCGTCAGCCGAGAAGCTTTTTAGATAGGTCAAAGTCGACTGGCCTGTCCCATAATCGTCTATCGATAAATGAGCGCCTAATTGCTTGAATTGGTTCAGGCTGGATGCGGCCATTTCTTGCGAAGACAGTGCGGCTGTTTCAGTGAGCTCGATGGTGAGCAACGCCGGGTCTATACCGCTGTCGCGTATGATTGCCACAGCTCGCTTAGCAAATGCGGGATTGGCCAGAAGGGATGCGGATATGTTGACGGCACAGCCCATCGGATTTCTCACGGAATTCCAGCGTTCGACATCTTCGACTACCTGCCGCAACACGAAAAGTGTCAGCGCCTCCATCAGATTTTCATGCTCAAGGACTGGGACGAAGAGCGAGGGACTTACCATACCTTTGTCGGGATGCTCCCACCGCACGAGTGCCTCAGCCCCGTTAACAAAATCATCAATCAGGCTATATTTAGGCTGATAGAAAACAGATATCTGTCCAGTCATCAGCGCCTCTTCAAATTCAGACAGGATGAAGAGTGACTGGTCAGTGACCTGTGCCAGACGGTCATTATGCCAAACCAGACGCTTGCCAAGCTCGCTTGCACGCTTTGCGGCTAAGGTGGCCTGGTTGGCCAATCCTTCTGCATCCCTTATATCGCCTGTTGCAACGCCGAAGCACAAGGTCGCACGAACGGAGCGTCCGCTTACCGGTATTGCCGTGTTGAACAACGACGCGCTTGCTTCGATCGTTGTCTCAACTGCATCGCTGTCCATGGTTTCGGTCCGCCAGCAAAAGCGCTCTCGTCCTATTCGGTGGAGTTCACCAGGACCGCTGGATAACTCTAAACGGTCGGCCACAGCGCGCACCAATTTTTTCGATTCCGCACGATCAAGGGTGGCGACTATCTCTCCGAAATTGGCGATCTCAGCGACGATCACATTGTGGTTGCCTTTGCAATCCATACGCTCTTGCCATGCCGCCAGATTGGGCAGGCCCGTCGCCCTGTCGACGCGACGCTCTAAGGAAATTTGTTTTGTTATGCCGATCACATATTGGGCGGCCATGGAACCCGCCAGCAACAGTAATGCCGGAGTGACATCCAAATGCGCGAGTGAGTATCGTTCAGCGATTAAGGGAACAACCAAGATCGTAATAGCTATAAGGAGAGAGGGCACCACGCCGGTTGTGTTTCGCCGATCCGTCCAATGGATAGCGAACAGCACCGCGATCAACGTCAACGCAAGCATCGGCCATGGACCAAGTTCGGGAAGGTCCGTGCCAGCTATCAGCGTTTCAGCTGCCATGGCCTGAACCACGACTCCGGGAATCACACCAAAGCGAGCGGTCGCGTATCGATCGCCAATCTCGATGGCAGTAGCGCCGATGACGACTTTCTTGCCCTTCAATTCGCGCGCATCCACACGGCCTTCCAGCACATCGACAAAACTGTGTCGGGGGATCGACGAAATCTCGATGGCTTGGTCAATCTTGAATTCTTTATTTACCGGTCCGCTGGCATCACCCAGCAATGCGCCAATTGACGGCCTAGGTATAGAGTCGGTTATCGTGCCGAAGGGATAGTCGTTCACCTGTCCATCGGCATCCGGTCGTACATTAACGGATCCGAGAAACGCCTTTTCCCGCAATATCGGTATTGGCAGATTTTCCAGATCGGCATGAATTTCACCGGTGCTTTGCGGCTGGCGGAATGTGGGAAGCACAACCTTACCATCGGCTCGTTCAATTGCCGCAGCGAATTCTTGGTCCCCATCGCGGGTTGAATAAGAGGAAAAATCGACGTCGAAGACTATTTGGGCGACGCCAGCCTTGTCCAGTTCGTCGACCAACTGGGCATGATAACCTCTCGACCAAGGCCATTTGTCCAAAGCAGCGAGCGATTTTGCATCAATTTCGACAATATGAACGCTGCCACTGGCGGGTTTTGAATTGATGGAATCCCGGGCATTATGCAGCAGTTGTTCGACCGGTCCTTCAGGGCTATAAAGTCCGAGAATGATGGCGAGAAGAAGCGAAATGCCAACGGCCAATGGGCGCGCGAAACGCGCCGAAATGCCCGTCTTGGTCAGACCATTTTTCAATGTTGACCGGAATGACATTTCGGCAGCTAATCCTGTTTTTCGTCAAAAAGCTGCCATGAATGCAGCATCACTTAGCCCACTATAGCGCCAATGCGTTGAAGGTTCGCTAACAAGATAGCAGGATTTACGCGCGCGGCGGTCTATCGTCACCATTGCCGCCAGCGTTTCCGCCCGCATCGCCATTTCCACCGGCGTTTCCGTTATCACCACCAGCGTTTCCGCCCGCATCGCCATTTCCACCGGCGTTTCCATTATCGCCACCAGCGTTACTATTACTATCTCCGACTCCGCTATCCCAACTCCCCGAAACAGCGCCTACCGCGGCATCGCCAGCATTGCCGCCTGTATTATTTCTACCTTCGCCCGTCGAACCGCCATTCCGCATGGGGTTGCCGGTGTCCCGAATTATGCCTTGGCTGCCCGAGATCAATCCTCCAGTGGCAAGGGCGAGGCTAACTGGATCACTGGCAATAGAAGATGCAATTTCGCCTGAAAACTCAGAGTTCGCATTGCGATCTCCAACGACGCTGCTGCCATTCTCGCTGTCACTTTCCGACTGACCGCCGGAAGTTTCTTCGTTTCCATCCCGCTGACTCGCCGCCTCTGTCTCTGTCGCTGACTGTTCGTTTGCTGGGGCTATTACAGCGGAAGATTCCGAACGAACGGCGGTTGCGCCAATGCCCATGACCTTCAAAAGCTTCATGTCATTGGCGTCGACCCGGCCAATCCGGCCAGGCACAATCAGATCGGAGGCGCCGCCATCCAGTGTCGACACTTCGACACGGCCTTCGGTAACCTGAACGGTCGCACCATTTGCAGTAACCGTCACGTTAAAGGTTGTACCCTTCACCACAGCCGCCAGATATGGGGTTTTTACACCGAAATGCGGCGTTTCCTTTTTCTCGATTTTGAACAGCGCGCTTCCGATCGATTGGAATATCTGCGTTATCGCGCCTGTTTCTTCAGGCTTGGTAATGCGGACGCGGCTTTTGGGGCTGACGATGACATATTCGCCGCCGCGCACGATGACCGCCCGACCAGTGGAACCTGTGGAGACGGCATCGCCTGCTTTCAAAGCCATTCCACGGGCGCCCGTGCGCACTTGACCGTTCGATTCAACCGAGACGGATCCGGTGCTTTCCGAGATCTGCCACGCCTTCGTGCTCGCCGCCGCTGGGGTCGACAGCATGGAGAGTGCAACTATTGCCATAATCACCGCTTGGATGACGGAGAGATATTTACGCACTGGCTTTGCCCCATTGATAGGATTTCAGACCCCGATTGTAACAAGTAAATCTGACGAAACTCCGTCGAGAAGTGCCTAAGAACTGGTAAACATCCAGGGTGTCGCAATTAACGGCTACGCAACATGTTGGCTTTAAGAATAGCCGCCACACAATATTTTATTCACGGCTAATCTGAAGCTAAATGACGCGATTTCATTGTTCTTTTTACTTGGCCTTAGGCGGTGCAATGCTTGCGCCTGCGCCCGTCTGCGCGCAAGTGAATGGGGCAGGGGAGGGGGAATGGCGCGCATTCCTACCGGCAGCTACCAAAGATGACCGACCCGACCGGAACGAGGTTAATGTTGAAGCCCCGCAACTGATCCGCAGAGAAACAGCCGCGATCCCGCCGGAACCTGCGGCGGATAAATCCGGCGAGGGCATTCGCGTCGGCTCCGTACTGATTGAAACCGATAGAAGCGTCGATCACAATATGTTTGAGAAGGTCATCGAACCCTATCTCGGCAGCAGCGCGACAAGCGAAGATCTTGCCAAATTGGCGCAGGAGATTGCCGAGATAGCCCGTTCGCAGGGCATGGTTCTCGCCAATGCTTATGTCCCCGAACAACAAATCGAGTTGGGGATCGTCCGGATCAAGCTCGATGCCGGCTCGATTGATAAGGTCAGGATTGAGGGTTCCTCCAATAAGGCACTGCGCCAATTGCTTGAACCGCTCGTAGGTCAGACCGTTATGCAGCACGAGTTGGAACGCCGTCTCATGCTCGCAAATAACATCCCGCAAATCATTGTGAAGCAGACTGAGCTGGTCAATGAAAACGGGGCGCGGATACTGGTTGTTCGCGTTCAACACCGCAAAAACACCAGCGGCCAAATCGTCGTGGACAATTTCGGTTCCAACAAAATCGGACCATTGCGGGCACGCCTCAGTGTTGAGGCTGTGGCGCTGTTAGAAGATTCTGACTCACTGAGCGTGACCTTCAGGACTAATCCCGCCGAACCGCAGGAACTTCTCGCGGCAAGTGTTTTGTACGGTGTTGGATTGGGCACGAACGGTACCCGGGCTGAAATCGCGACTGCCTGGAGCGATAGCAATATCGATCCAAGTTCCGGCTTCGGCAAGCGTAATGCTGGCAGCCGGTACGCTTCGCTCTCGGTCAATCATCCGGTCCACCGGTCGCGCACGGCCAATCTTTGGGCTGAGGGACAGTTCGAATATCTCAAGGTCGATCAGGACAGCTTTGGTGCAGTTCTGCAAAGCGACACCGTCGTTACCTTGTCGGTCGGGCTTTCATCGTCATACCGGTTGGGCAATGGTTGGCTGCGGACAGGTGCCCAGTTGCGGCAAGGTATGGGCATTTTCGGTGCGAATGGGCCGGGTGATATATTTTCTTCACGTGCGGATGCCGACGGCTCGTTTACTCTAGCACGCGCGTGGGCCAATTGGTCTGGCTATGTTTCGGGCAACGCGACCTTAAGGGTGGCCGTTTCGGGGCAATATTCCGCCGACCCTCTTCTGTCGTCGGAAGAAATGGGATTGGGTGGCGCCTATACGGGGCGTGCTTTTGATTTTTATGAGCGTTCGGGCGACAACGGTGTGTTGGCGCTGGCCGAGCTTGGATATGAATATACAAAATCGAAAAGCTGGATCCGACGGGTGCAGCCCTATGTCTTTATAGACGGTGGCCATGTGAGCAATTTCCGGAACGGCTATGGCACGGGCACCCTGGTTTCGGCCGGTACAGGCATTCGTGCCGGATTGGGTATGTTCGACCTGCAAGTCGAAGCTGCAGCTCCCGTTTACACGTCCGGCGCGATTTATAGTAGCGACGATCCGCGGGTCAATGTGCAGCTTGGTTTGGACTTTTAATAAGCCCCCCATTGCGTAGAAATCGCTCTGCTCAGTTTGAAGTTAGCATCGAATCCAACCGGAAATCTTCTCCTTTTCGTAGCGTAATGCGCTCCCATGCTTCGGTTGTACGCAACGGTTCGTCGCACAATGAGGCCATGCTGACCGCAAAGGCGGTGCGAAATGCAATCGTGTTCATCCGACAGAAAGGATGGAATCAACAGGCAATATCCAAGGGTATGATGAGGCATTAGCCGTTTGAAGGAGTGAATACATGAACGTGATTTCCAATAGGACGGGATTTCCCGTCCTGCTTGCCGTGGCAACATTAGCTGCATCGGGTAGTCTGTTTGCGCAGTCGAACGATCCTACCATTGTGGTCGATGGTCCTGTGACACAAGAGATGCCGGTGCTGGTAAAAGGACCCGATGTTAAGGGTATCATTACGGCCCGCAGCGGCGACAAACTGAAGATTACGACGGCCGATGGCAATGCGACCGTCATTTCCATCAATGAAGCGACGAAAATAAAGACTGGCGGTGGTTTTCTAAGCGGCAAAAACAAATTGACGTCAAACGCGTTGCTGAACGGTTTGCCGGTGACCATTAAGACATGGCAATCAGGCGCCGGTCTGATCGCGAGCCAGATCACCTTCCGCAACAATGATCTGAAAACCGCCACCATGATCCGCAACGGCACAGCCCAGCAGTTTGAAGAACAGACAGCTGCCACCGAAGCCTTGCGCGGTCGTATGGGCGACATCGACAAGTATAATATCAAAGGTACGACCAACGTTTACTTTGATACGGGCAAATACTCTCTGTCGCCAAGCGCGAAGCAAGAGCTTTGCTCGACCGCTGCTGCGGCTGAAGCAACCGACAACGCGCTGATGCTGGTCGTAGGCTACACCGACTCTGTTGGCGACGAAGAATTTAACCAGACGCTGAGCGAAAAACGCGCCAGCAGTGTTATCAACTATCTACAGCAGGCCTGTCGCTGGAAACCCTATCGCATGCTGACACCGACCGGGATGGCAGAATCCGACCCGCTCGCAAGCAACGACACCGAAGAAGGCAAGGCGCAGAATCGCCGCGTGTCGGTGAATATTCTGGTCAGCAAAGGGCTCGATGGCCTTTGAATAATTTAGGGGTGGGCATGTCCCACCCCTTTTTCCTTACCCTGTCACGTCGCGCGCATCCATTTCAAATCCGAAATCGTAACTGCATTTACCGTTAGTTATCCGCATGCATAGCGTTAAAGCAGCATGCAGCCGTTGAGGAGAATGTTGATGCGCGTTTTCGGTCTTTTCGTTTCAGCCTGCCTGTTCGCCACAGCCGCGTCCGCAGATGCGCCGCAATTGAGCGGTATCTGGACGGTCGATCTTTCATCGGAACCGGGCAAGCCGTACACCAAATCCATGGTTCTTGATCTGAAAGCCGACGGCAGTGTGCAGGGCAGCTTTTATGAAAGTACCATAGAAGGTGGCCGCTGGAAAAATGATCGCGGCAGAACCTGCGTCAGTTTCCGCACCACCGATGGCATCGGACCTTATCACAGTGCAGCCTGTCTGGTTGGCGACAAAGTTGAAGGCCAGACTTGGGCCGAGCATCGCAACTTCTTGTTCAATTGGATCGCGACGCGCTGAGGTAGAATGAACCGGTCAGGGTTCGCCTTTTGCCTTGAAACGACCAACAACCAATCCGAACACAACACCTAAACATAGGCCGAGCGCGGTATTGCCGGTTGCCACGCCCAGCCCCACGCCGAGTGTAATACCTACACCCAGGAACCGCTTGTCGATTTTCCCCATCTCATGCTCCTTCGCCGTATCGCCCGAGTGTGCCACGCGAATGCGTAGTTGGAAAGCCTGACCACGTCCGGTGTGTTTAGCTGCGTTTGCAGGACTACAGCCTTCATTTCGGTTTCAGATATTTGTCGAACCATTCAACCGTACGGCGAAGAGAATCGATCTGGTTCTCCTTTTTCCGGAAACCATGTCCTTCGGCGGGGTAGTAGACGGTTTCGACGATATTGCCCTTCGCCTTCAAAATGTCGTGCACCTCCTGCGCTTGGCCGCGCGGGACGCGGATATCGTTTTCGCCCTGAATGGTGAGCAGCGGCGCCTTGGCGTTTTTAATATAGGTCAACGGCGAGGCACGGTCATAGCCTGCCGGATTTTCCTCAGGCGTGCCCATCAGGCTGCGCAAATACGCCTTCAAGACCTCGTCCATGTCGCGGTACATAGTACGCCAGTTGATAATGCCGAACCATTGGACACCGGCGGCAAACTCATCCGGTGTTTTGCCGACCGCCATCAGTGTCATAAAGCCGCCGTAAGATCCGCCGAAAATGCCGACGCGTTTCGGGTCGACATAACCACTTTCGACCAAGAAATTCTTGGCCGCAACGGTATCCTTCAGATCACCGCCGCCCAGATCGTCATAATTGGCGGTTTGGAATGTCTTGCCATAGCCTGTCGACCCCCGGAAATTCGGTGCAATGATGATATAACCCCGACTAGCGAGTGCCGCAGCGATATCATCGAAATAGTCTTCCGTCTTGCCGGTTGGCCCACCATGGGGAAGCACAATGGCCGGGTTGCTACCGTCGCGCTTTAAATTGGCAGGCATCGTCACCAGTGCGCTGATAAGCGTGCCGTCAAAGCTTTTGTAGGTGACCATTTCCGATTTCGCCAAGACTTCAGGCCGCAGACTAGCAACCGATAGTTGTGTCAGAGGACGCACACTGTCATCCGCCAGATCGTAGCGATTAAGTTCGCCTGCCACATTAGCGCCCATATGGACAACCAGTAGCGAGCGTCCATCCGGAGAACGTGAATCATTTCCCGTCGAGAAGTTCAAACCGGCCGGAAGGTTCATCGGGGTTTCGGTCTCCGTCGCCAGATCATAGCGTACCAACATCGTGCGCAGATCGTTGCTGCTTTCGACAATCAGGGACTTACCATCATGGGTAAATCTTATGGCCTGCTGGTCCCACGGGATCGGCTTCAGCCATTTCCACTTTTTGGTGGCAATATTGTAGAGGCCCGCCCGTGGACGTCCGATATCCGCATCGGTCGTGACGGCCAACCACTGGCCGTCTGCGCTGAGATCCTGGACGCGGTATATGGTGTTTGCTTTCGACAGAACTGGAGTTGCTTTCCCGCTCGCGACATCGATGCGCCATATCTCGGTGCTGGTGGAATCGACTTTTTCGCGGTTCGCGAACACGGTTCTGCCGCCGTCTGCCCAAAGTCGCGGCGACCACTCATATTGCGGATCCGTCTCAGCGGTCAGAGGTTTCACATTTCCCTGGCTGTCGATGGTTGCGATATTGGATTGTGCTTCGCTTTTCTTCTTTACCGATAGAGCCATCAGCCCGTTGGACGGCCCGGGCACAAGTCCGCGTTCGCTCAAGGCCGGCGTATTGGTCACACGCTCAACAGCGCCGCCGCTCGTCGGGACACGGTAAATATCATAATATTCGTCACCCCCATTGTCTTGGGTGAAGTAGATCCACTTGCCGTCCCGCGACGCCGCAAGGCCGCCTTGGGAATCATCCGATTGGGTCATCTGCAACGGCCAACTGCCGTTGGCATCAGTGCGCCAGATGTTGAACCGACCCGTTAAATTGGTTGAAAGATAAACATGCTTTCCGTCCGCACTCCATGTCGTGCTGCCCACCGAGCGTGAATTTCCGATATCGTCCAACGGGACTGCCCGCGCCTCTGGATTCGCCGGCGAGTTCAGGCTTTTAGGATCGGTCACTGGTCTGTCCGGCGTGGCGATCTGTGCGGCAAGTGGAGATGTCGTGCAAAGCAGGACGGCGGCAATCAATAAGCGCAAGGTAGTTCCTCCCGTTGTTCCTAATTGATATCGCGATTTACATCGAAGCAATAGGACAAAATTGACAGGTTTGACCGAGGGGTTGGGAGCGGTACCACATAAAAAAGGGACGCCACTCGCGAACGAAAATGGCGTCCAGTTTTGGCGGATTGAAAGGACGAGGAGAGAAGAAATTCCTTCCCTTTCAAATCCGCACCGAGTCATCCGAACTTCTGTAAGTTCGGTCCTACAGGCTTCAGAATTTCGCGCGTACAGTCAGGCCGTACATACGCGGCTCTTCAACGAAACCGATGCGTGAGCGTGTGCCTGCACCGCCACGTAGCGGGGTGTTGGCGGTTACACCGCGGGTGATTTCGTTGTTCAGATTGGTGCCCCACAATTCAAACGTAAACCGTTCATCAGGTGTGGTCAGACCGATACGCGCATTCATCTTGAAATAGGCATCCTGATAATCCAGCGGGATCGGCAGGTTGTTGGTGTCCAAGGGAATGGTGCTGGTCCGGCGGCGATCCGAATAGTTGATGTTGCCGTTGATCAGCAGTCCCCAGCCGGAGCTGTTGAGCGGTCCATCATAGGTCAGGCCCATGACACCTGCAAATTTGGGAGCGTTGGTCAGCGTCGATCCGCACAAACGGTTCACCGAGGGCAATGCTGCTGCAACCACACCGACAGCGCAATCTTTGGGATAACGCGAATTGGCATAGGTAGCTGACACATTCGCCGAGATATGATCGCTCAGCTTTCCGAACAATTCCAGCTCTGCGCCAGTTGAACGTGCAGAATTGACGTTAAAGGTCAGGAACTGGACACCAGTAAATTCAAGCACCTGGAAATCGCTCATCTTCATGTCGAATAGGGCGAGGTTGGCTTTGATCGTGCCGAACAATGTTGCCTTCACACCGATTTCGATCTGGTTGACCTTTTCCGACTTAAAGCTGGGGTCAGCATAGACCGGCGCCACGATGACCGGCGTGGGTGTTGTCGCCAAACCGGCCAGAATGGCAGCCGAGTTCTGCAACGTTGCCGATTGCGGATCGAGGTTGAAGCCACCGGACTTGAAGCCATGGCTATAACCCGCATAGAAGAGTAGATCTTCATTCGGCTTGTAACCTACCTGCGCGGTATAAGTGATTTCATCATCCTTGAATGTGTCCGACCACACCCGTGGCAAGGGCAACAAACGGCTGGCCAATCCGCCACCTAATGCGGCCGGTGCCGTCAGATTGACCGAAGTCGCAAAGGGGAAGCAGTTGATCCCGATCAGGCCTGCGCGCAGTGGAGCCGGCACGGTTCCAGCGAGAACCCCATTCACACTCGCCTGGCAGGCACTGGCTCCGGCGCCGGTGGTAGCGCCAAGTTGGTTGAAGGATGCGTCCTTGTTTTCCTTCACATAACGAGCGCCTAATGTCAGGCTCAGCTGGTCCGTGATGTTGAACACATTGTGCGTGAATATGGACCAGCTCTTTGCATCCTGCAAAAAGCGGTTTTCGGCATAATTGCCATTGGCATTAACCGGTACGCCTAGATTGCCCAATGCCGTCAGCGCAAATAACGGGTTGACGCCAGCGAGGTTCGCAAAGTTGAACGCGCCACCGGTACGTTGGAAATCCGCATTCAAGGTCATTGTCTGGTCGGCACGAATGCTTTCGTCGCCGTAGAAACCACCGATCAACCAATCGAGCTTGTCGTTGAAAGCCGTGCCTTGCAAGCGCAGCTCGTGCGTCATCGTCTTGATATGGTCGCCCGATGGCAAAATGCCCGGGCGTGACGTTGGGGCTCCATTGCCGACGGTATAGGTGTCGTTACTCGTGAAGCCACCCGTCGTCGTCGAGCTGGAGTCAAATTTGCGATACGAGCCGATATAGGTCAGCTTGGCACCGCCCAAATCCCATTTCAATTCGCCCGAAAAGCCCCATTGCTTCGAACCATTCAAATAGGTTTTTGCATTAACCGACAGGTCATTCAACGCCGTCATGCCTGACTGGTCGACACCGTCACTGGCGAGACCGTGAAATGCCGAAAAGGGCGCGAGTTCAGTTTCGCGGACGATAACTGCCTGACAGCATTGTTCATCGGTTTTTGCATAATCGGCGAGAAGACGGATGCTCACATCGGCATTCGGTTCAATGTAGAGCTGACCGCGTAGCATATAACGGTCGCGATCGTTGCTTTCGACGCCGGTGGGTGTTTTCAGATAGCCGTCACGCTTGCGCCATGTGCCGGACAGCCGGACGCCCGCCACATCCTGCGCGATCGGAACGCTTACGCCCGCTTGCACATTCATGAAGTTGTAGTTGCCATAGCTGGCATTCACAAAGCCTTCGAAATCGGACAGGCTAGGGCGCTTCGTTGACACGTTGAGTGCACCTGCCGAAGTGTTGCGGCCAAACAATGTGCCCTGCGGCCCGCGCAAGATTTCGAGGCGCTCAAGGTCCACCAGATCGCCGAGCGCAACGCCGGGACGTGATTGATAAACGCCGTCGATGAAGACGCCGACCGAGCTTTCGAGACCGGTGTTGTTGCCGGTGGTACCCACACCGCGGATCTTGATCGAGGTGCCTTGAGTTTCAGTCTGTGAGGACTGGATGTTGAAGCTTGGCGAAATAGAAGCCAGGTTCTTAATGTCGTTAATGCCCTGACGTTCAAGCGCCTCAGGTGCGACTGCGGTCACCGCCAGTGGAATGTCCTGGACATCCATGGCGCGCAATGTCGCCGTAACAATGATGGGTTCTTCGCCGGAATCGCTTTCGGCACTTTCCGTCTGCGCAAATACGGGTGTCGCGGCTATCACGGCAAGCGTCGAGACGGCCAAAAAACCTAACTTCTTCATGATCTCTCTCCCTCGTTTTGCGGTTCGTTGACCGCCATTTGTCGAGAGCTTTGAGTTTTTATCAGATTCCCGACAGGTTGGATGTTAGCGATGTCGCAATCATAAACTTGACTTAGTGCGCCAAACTTCAGCACCCCGCTTGCGCTCCCGTTTATGATCAGCAGCGACCAAAGAAATGGGGGCTCCATCTTTGATGGCGCGGGGCGATTGGCCGTACCAGCGTACGACTGCTCGCGATAAGGCACTGGTCTCTGAGAACTGCAGAATCTCGGCAATTTCCGTAACTTTCAACCGCGACTCTTGCAGGTAGGAAAGTGCAAGATCGGCGCGGACGGCATCGGTTATTTCCGCCAGACTTGTACCGTCTTCCGCAAGCTTGCGCTGCAATGTCCGGCGCGACATGCCCAACATGGCGGCGGCTTTGGAGAGGTGGATGGTCTCATGCGCCATGAAGGCCCGGACAATTGTTTCCACAGCAGCCGTGACGGTGCCGGGCGTCGCGTCCCGCAGGACACGATACTGCGCTGCCAGTTCGCCATGCACCTGTGTGCTCCGTACGCAGGTGGGCTGCGCCAAATCCTCGCGTTTAATGAAAATCGAATTTCGATCGGCGTTGAAATGAATTATGTTGCCCAGATACTGCCGATGGTGGGTGCCGTTATCAGGCGGGGCGTGTCTGAATGTGATATATTCCGGCTCCCATCCAGGAATATGGCGACGCATTTCCTTGACCAGAATTCCGAAACCAAGCTCAGTGATGTGCCGGTGTGGCAAACCGGTGCCAGCAGCAAGCTCGTAATTGACCTCAATCCCTCCATTCGTTTCAACGAGAGCGATTAGCGCCCCCATCGTAAAAACAGGAAAATAAGTCGCGAGATCTCGCAGAGACTCGCCGATTGTATCGGCACTTTCCAGCAGTAGAGCCAGCGACCCCAGCACGGAAAAACCCTGATATTGCGAAAGCATCAAACCAAAGGATTCGCATTTCAGTTGCTCCGCCGCCAGCGTGAGGAAACGCGTCAGCGCAGTAACTTCTATCAATATGGCCGGTTCAAGATTTTCGCCTATTCCTAGGTCGGCGGCTGTCGACAGGGTGGCCCAGTCACCACCGAGTTTTGCGACCAAATCCGGCGCGCCAAAAAGAGCTGAGCTCGCCACCCATTTGGCCATAATCCCCTCCCCATTAAGCGGAAGCAAACAGCTAATGGCGCGCGATGTCAAGTTCCCTCAAAACCGCGCAGTATGAAGGGTAGGGCAGGCGTCTTTAATGAAGGCCAACAGATAAAATCAGGGATAGGCGGGGATTATGACAGGTACATATATCATTTGGGGAACCCCGCATTCGCTCTACACAGGTAAGGTTCGATCTTATCTGATCAAAAAGCGCGTGTCCTTCAGGGAAATCATGGCGTCCGACGCCCGCTTTTTATCGGATGTTACGGAAAGGGTGGGGCACAGGGTAATTCCCGTGATGGAAACGCCGGAGGGAGAGCTTGTTCAAGATACCGCGGCTATCATCGATCTGGTCGAATCCCGCGAAGCAGAACCCGACTTCACGCCGCCCGGGCCCGTCCAGAAGTTCGTGGCGCATCTGGTCGACGCATTTGGATCAAATTATATGATGCCGTTGGCGATGCATTACCGATGGTCCTATCGCGAAAGGCAGGAGTTGTTCTTGCGCACTGAATTCGCGCGGGCCGTACCGCCCATGGAGCATCAACAAAGGCTGGAAACAGCCGGCAAGCTGATGACACGCTTTTCGGGTTTTCTTCCGGGGCTTGGCGTAACCCCTGCCGTTATTCCTGCGATGGAAGCGAGCTACGCTGAGCTGCTCGCTGCTTTGGAGCAGCATTTTCGACTCCACCCCTATTTGCTTGGCGGGCGACCCAGCCTTGCCGACTTCGGCATGATGGCGCCGCTATACGCGCATCTGGGACGTGACCCTGTGCCTGCATATCTGATGAAGACGACGGCACCCTCTGTCTTTCGATGGACCGAGCGGATGAACAGCTCCGAGATCATTGACGGGGAATTCGCCGGATATCCCGACAGCTTTCCAACAGACGACCACATCCCCCCAACACTTGAAGCCATCCTCGCCATCATATTTGCGCATTGGACGCCGGGGTTTACGGCAGATACGGCCTGCTTCAACGCATGGGTGAAAGACCTCTCCGACCCCGCGCCCGGTACACTGGTTTCGTATAATGATAGCCGAAGTGTCCATCCGACTGTGGGATGGATACGCTACCCATGGCGTGATGTAATAATGGAGCGTGCGAGCAATCCTCATTCACTATGGCACTTCAGCCGCGCCCGGACACTCGCCGATAGGCTTTCGGGCGCTGATGCCGAGCGGCTTGACCAACTTCTGGATCGCACCGGCGGAAAGGTGATGTTGGCATCAATAACCGAACGTGGCCTTACACGAAAAGACAATGTGCTCGTTCTCGCATAGTCGCTCAACCGCATCATGTCGGTGACGGCATGGACAATTTAGAAGCCTGCCACTTATCATGGCCGTCACCACAACGACCCAGCGGTGAACTTTACAGGCAATTTCAAAAAATCCGCTCTTCTTCTCGGATGTGCTATTTGGCACCGCAAAATTCATGCGCGCCTATCCGCAAAGCTATGGCGTAGACAATTTGTCTTAGGCAGCATTAGGGCAGCAATTGGCGTGGCCACGCTTTCCGAAGTCCAAGGCTCCGCGAGGCAGTCAGAGGGCCGAGCAGGCTCCCAGTATCGGTTGGGGCTTCGCGTCACGGGAACGAGATTGATTGATTCGACCGGTACAGTCCTTCTTGGTAAAAGAATGGCTTGGGAGCGACTCGATGGGTGAAAACGGGTTACGCAAACGCGATTTTTTGAAAGCCGCGCTTCTCGGTACGATCGGGGGGCCTGTGTTTGCGCAGGATCAAGACCTATTCGGTATTAAGGTCCCAAAGGCCCTGATGCAGTTCATTCCCGCAAAGCCGTTGAACATCGCAACCACGGTCGAAAAGATCATACGGTTGGAAGCCGATGCCGATCGAAAAGGGCTTGCAGAATCGCCGTTACAACGCCGCAAAGGCGAGAGGGTGTCCGCCACAGAAACGTCAATCTACCAACTCATACTACCGCGACTGGTGGCCTTGATTGACCGGAGCGAACTGGTTGATCTTGGTCTTGCAGACGAAGCAGGCTCTATGCTCGCCGAATTGCATGCAACACAGCATGAATTGCCGGAGGCGCTGCTAAACCTGCCGATCTCTATTTCGCTTCCACAACCGGAAGGGCGATTTGCGCACAGTCATCTGTCGATGGCCCAAGGAGTGGTCAGCCAAATCCCGCTTCCTGAACTGGTGAAACCATCGGAAGAGCGAAGCGAGACCGATACAAACGCTCCACTCAGTAAATCGAAAGATTTTTTGAGCTTGAAAGACGAGTATAGACGCCTGTTCCATTCCGCTGCGGTTCGGTCGGAGTATCGCGACAGTACCGACTGGCATCGCGAGATGATGCAAAAATCAAAGCCGCGGTACCAGTCTGTTTCGAACAATACCGGCGTGCCATGGTATTTCATTGCGGTTTGCCATGCGCTGGAATCGAGTTTCAATTTCAGGGCGCATTTACACAATGGCGACTTTCCGTTGACCGCCCGTACGCGGCAGGTGCCGGCCGGACGACCGACAAAATGGTTGCCTCCATCCGATTGGGAATCCAGCGCGCGCGATGCCTTGCGTCTTTTGGGATTTGCAGACCAGAAAGACTGGTCGCTAGAACGAACCTTGTATCGGCTGGAAGCGTATAACGGGTTTGGATATCGCCGATATGGCGTCGCATCCCCCTATCTGTGGAGTTTTTCCAACCATTATGAACGCGGCAAATATATCGCTGACCGAAAATGGAGCGCTACGGCAAAATCCCAACAATGTGGGGCAGCCGTCATGTTGAAACTTCTGACCGACGCTGGAGAAATTGACTGGCCAGAATGACTGCAGAGGTCAGCATTCGGGGGTTATGTTATCGACCCACGTACCGAAAATCGAACATTCTAGAGTAGCGTCCGTGATGGGCGACCGGGATGTGCCGCCTAGTTTCGAAAACTGGCTATCAGTTCGGCCATGGGCTGCTGACTGACTCTGATCGCACCTGTTGCGGGTCGATCGAGGTCGAAAATCGACACTAGAGCCAGAGTCAAAAGGATGAACAGCATCTTGTTTGCCAGTTGCTGCGGCGTGCTTGCCTTCAACTGGGAGTAGCCCAGTAGAAAAGCGGAAATCATCGTATATCCCAGCAGCATATGAACGACGCTTGAGGGAATTCGCGCAAGACTGACCGCTTCGCGCTCACTGCCGATATCCACCACATCATTTACGCTGCTGATAAGCGACGGGACCATCGTAGCTATGGAGACACTTTGGCTGGCTTCAATGCCGGCAACAACCAGCTTTGCCCGCAATTCCGCGGATTCTTCCGCAAGTTGGGTCCTTTTGTTCAGCGGGGCGTTACCATATTCTAGCCTCTTGTCCGCATAGCTTTCCAAGAGGGTGCGTAACTCTTTTCGGGATACGTCCGAGGCAAATGCCGACCGGATATGCGCTGTGCCAATGGCGTTCGCCTCTCGCACCACGAGATCGCGCCGCGTTTCATAACGGTCAAGCGTAAGGCTGAACGTAAAGGCGATCAGCAAGCCCAGCAACGCAAATACGCTGGTCAAAACATAGTCGATGCCCGTTGCCTCGGTACCTGATGCGTTGCGTTTCTTTTGGAGCCGTTTCCGCAGATAGCTGCCCAAGAACTCCGCGATGACAAGCGCTACAAAAATCAGCACCGCGATAAGAGGCATTGGCTGTGTTGCAACGAAATCGGCCACAAAACTCAACAGCATTCCCCCACGGCATGGCGTTCGGGAAAATATATTCAACAAACAAGGAGTGAGGTCAACAAACGAACGGGATCCGGTCGCTTTTTGGACGTGGGTCTGCACCCGCTCTAGTACATCGCTCCTGGAACCCAGGGCACCCATTCGCTTTCGCCAAGGCCCAGGCGTTCGGATGCCGTGGGCTTGCCGCTGGCGGTTGCCAACAGTACGTCAAAAATCCGGCTTCCGACGGCTTCAAGTGAAGCGCCGTCCAAAACACTGCTACAGTCGATGTCCATATCATCCGACATATGCCGGGCTAGAGTCGCATTGGATGCGAGCTTTATTGTGGGTGCGGGAAGCGAGCCGAACACAGAGCCGCGCCCGGTGGTGAACAAAATCAGATGGGCACCACCGGCAATCTGGCCTGTGGCAGAACAGGGGTCATAGCCTGGTGAATCCATGAAGCTTAGTCCGGGTGTCGTAATAGGTTGGGCATAGTCTATGACAGCGTTCAGTGGAGACGAACCGGATTTCGCAACCGCCCCGAGAGATTTTTCCAATATGGTGGTTATGCCGCCAGCCTTGTTGCCCGGCGAAGGGTTGTTGTCGAGGCTATCGCCATCGCGGGCCGCATAATTTTCCCACCAGGTCAGGCGGTCGATCAAATCCTGTGCCACGTTCGGACGGGCCGCCCGTCGCAAGAGTAAATCTTCTGCGCCATATATTTCCGGCGTCTCCGACAACACAACTTTTCCGCCTGCCGCCACCAGCAAATCGGCAGCAACGCCCAGCGCAGGGTTGGCGGTGAGTGCGGAATAGCCGTCGGAAGCGCCGCATTGCAGTCCGATGGTAAGATGGGCGGCAGAAACGCTTTGACGGGTTGCAGCATTTGCCGCTGGCAACATCGCTTCGACCATCTTTATGCCCGCTTCTATTGCGGCCATCGTACCGCCTGCGTCCTGAATGATGAGCGTCTGCAAATTTACTCCGCGTTCCAGTTCTGCACTGGCTAGCAGCGGGTTGATCTGGTTCACTTCGCAGCCGAGACCTACAAGCAAGACCGAAGCGAAATTGGGGTGCCGGGCATAACCTGTTATTGTTCGGCGCAGATTGTCGATCCCGCGACCTTCCTTAGCCATTCCGCAGCCAGACATATGGCTAAAGGCAATGACCCCATCAACATTGGGATAGATGGAAAGGCGTTCCGCTGTGAAGTGGGCCGCAATCTTCTTCGCTACCGTGGCCGAGCAATTGACGGATGTCAGGATGCCGATGAAATTGCGGGTACCGACGCCGCCATCAGGGCGGACATAGCCCTTGAATTGCGCTTGTCGCGATGTCGGATGGCGAATGTCTGTACCGATAGCGCTTCGGTCGGCTTGACCCGAACATGACAGATTATGTTCGTGAACATGGGCGCCTGCCGCGATATCCCGGCTAGCAACACCAATTGCATAACCCAATTTGATGATGGGTGTGCCTTCTTTGATAGGTTGCAGTGCAAATTTATGCCCCGCCGCTATCGGTTCCACAAGTGCTACGCCTTGTTCTGCGCACCCAGCTTCGAGGGCCGCCAATGCAACACCGACGCTATCGCCGGGATGGGCAAGAAGCGAATAGGCTGCCACGGATCAAATCGATTCGACCCGGGCAAGCTTCGGCGACAGGAGATGGATTGCCAGAACAGCGACGAAATAGGTCACCGTACAGGCGGCAAAGATCAATGTGTAGTTGCCGCCCGTGGCATCGAGCACCAATCCGGTCGACTTGGCCATAATCATGCCGCCCACTCCGCCACAAAAGCCACCAAGGCCGATCACCGACGCGACCGCACGTTTGGGGAACATATCGGGTGGGATGGAAAGCAGATTGGAGGAAAAAGCCTGGTGCCCCGCAAGCGCAATGCCAATCAGAAAAACTGCCAGCCACATGTTTTCCAGCCCCGAGACGAAGAGCAAGGGCAGGACGCACAATCCCGCAACGATCGCCGTCACCTTGCGCGCGAAATTGACGCTACGCCCGCGCTGGATGAGTTTGGAGGATAACCAACCTCCGCCGATACTTCCCACGTCGGACAACAGATACATGATGATCATCGGTAACAGCACGACCTTGAGATCCACATTGTAGGTCGACGCGAAATATTTGGGCAACCAGAACAGCATCAGGAACCACACCGGATCGGTCAGGAACTTTGCGGTTGCAAAGGCCCAGGCTTCCCGGGTGGAGACAACGCGCGACCAGCCGATTTTTTCAACGGCTTCCGCCGGATCATGTTCAATCCATGCGAGCTCAGCTTCACTGACTTTGCCGCTTTCACGCGGGTTGCTGTAGAGCCAAATCCAAAGGCCCAAAAGTATAACGCCAAACAGGCCTGTGACGATGAATGTCTCGCGCCAATCAAATCCAAAAGTAACCATGAACAACGCGACGGTGGGGGCCGTCAGGATGACGCCGACAGTTGTCGCGCTATTGACCCAGCCAATGGCATAGGCGCGTTCCTTTTGTGGAAACCATTCGCTGCTGGCGCGGACAACTGAGGGGAAGTGTCCAGCCTCGCCCACACCCAACACAACACGCGCGGCCATGAAAGAAGCGACAGAACCAGCAAAGCCATGGGCCACATGGCCGATGGTCCAAATGCAAATTGCAATGGAATAGCCGATCTTGGGTCCGAACCGGTCGATCAGCCAGCCCATTGCGAGAAAGCCGAGAGCATAGGCGGCCTGAAAAGCGGTGACGATGTTGCCATAATCATTCTCGTTCCAGCCCAGCTCTTTTTCAAGGCTCGGCGCGAGCAGCCCCAGCATCGTGCGATCGATGTAGTTGACCGTGGTCGCGATAAACAGAAGTGCAACGATAGACCATCGGAACCGGCCCGTTTTCATTGGGGCTTGCGCCACCGTCTCTCCGTTCATTTCACTCTCCCCAGAGTATTTTTAGTCGTTGTTACTATGCCGGATGCTGCAGTGCAGGCTACTAAAATTTCCGAAACGCGCTTCTACGGATTGGCCTTCCGCAACTTCGTGTACACCTGTGACGGCGCCCGATGATATCAGCAGTCCCGGCGTAACCGGGAAGCCGCGCCGGATCAAATTCTCGACCAGGAAACGCACCGATTCCAATGTCCCGCCGGGAAAGGACTCAGCTTTCCCGCTTCCAACTTGCTTGCCATCCACCAATGTTACCACGTCCCACTGGTCGAATTGGGATGAGCGCCAATCGGGAATTTCCGGCCCCAATAGAAGTCCGTTATTGTTTCCAAAGTCGGAGATGGTCACTAGCGGTCCGAGTGTGTTGATTCCGGGAAAGGGTGAACTTGCGATTTCGAAGCCGCAATAGACGGCGTCGATCAGCGCCGACGCATCCTCCACCGAGAATGTCCGCTGATCTGGAGATGGAGCGGACCCGATGCGATAGACAAACTCCGCTTCTGCTGCACCAAAACCTTCTTTGAAGATCAGTCCCTCAGCCTCTTGGCCATTCGCCGTAAGGCTATGCACGCTTTTGTTGAATATAGGTCCCGCCAGACGGCTGGTTCCAAGTTCTTCAAGCCAAGGAGAGTTTATGCGGCCTACTTTCCAGCCAACAACCTTGTCCTCGAACAGCGGTATGGCAGCATCCTGAACCGCATAAGCTTCGGCTAGAGCGGTCGGTGGATTTCCTGGATATTGGACCAGCGCCTTTCCCGCGCGACGTGCGCCGACGAAGGCTTCCGCAATTGCTTGCGTCATGGTCTCAAGTTGCAACACGGGCACTCCTCTTTTTTCCCCTATTTCGCCTTGCTATGGGAAACCGGTGTCATTTGCAAGAAAGCTTGGCAGACGAACCCTTTATTTATTGCTATGCAGCGCAAATTCTTGAGGTATTGCAAGCATAGAATGAAACCGACAATCAACGATATTGCGCGCATTGCAGGCGTTTCCAAAAAGACAGTGAGTCGGGTCATAAATGATTCGCCGCTGCTGACGGGCGAAACACGCGACAAAGTTAAAGCCGTGATAGAGCAGCTCGGATATGTTCCAAATCCGCAGGCACGTGCGCTTGCGCTTGGCCACAATTTCCTGATCGGACTGGTACATGACAACCCGAATGCTCAGATGATACTCAATATGCAGCAGGGCATATTGGAAGGGCTGCGCGGGACTGAATTCGCGATGGTGGTCCAACCCGTCAATCGCAGTTCGCCGACACTGGTTGAAGATATGCGCGAGTTTATCGTACGCCAGCGTTTGTACGGCATTGTCATTCTGCCCCCTATTTCGGAAAATGATGCGGTGGCAAAAATGTGCGTGGAGGCAGGTTGTCGCTATGTCCGGATGGGTTCGGCTGTGCTGGATAGCAGCGAACATATGGTGGCGTCGAATGACCGCGATGCCGTAAAGGAAGCGACACGTTATCTCATTCAGCAGGGTCATAAGCGCATCGCTATCGTCACCGGCCCGCAAGGTTTCCGTTCCGCAACAGAGCGTCTAGCTGGATTTGAAGATGCCCTGTCCGAAGCCGGAATAAAACTGCCGCGCAGTCACCGGGCAGAGGGCGAGTATACTTTTGATTCGGGGCTCGTTGCCACCGAACAGTTGCTTGATCTCTCGCCGCGACCGACAGCCATCTTTGCCTCGAACGATGAAATGGCTGCTGCAGTTCTATATGCCGCCCGGTTACGCGGGATTGCGGTACCCGATGAACTGTCCATCGTAGGCTTTGATGATACGCCAATTGCATCGCGTATATGGCCGCCATTAACGACGGTCCGATGGCCAATTGTCGCAATGGGTCGGTCCGCCGCGCACAAGTTGATAGCCGGGGCTGTGGAAGAAATTGACCTAGAAGACGAACCTTTGGAGTTCCTGTCCAACCTGATCCGCAGGGGGTCGGTTGCACCGCCAAAGCAATGAGTCTTGCATAGCGCTATGACACCGGTTACCTATGGCGCGAATTTTTGGACAGCCAGCTTTACGCGAGAGGGAATTTATGAAGATCGCATTGATCACCGAAAACAGTCAGGCCGCAAAAAACGGGATCATCCATGATGCGCTGACCTCAGTCGCAGAACCATTGGGGCATCAGGTGTTCAACTATGGCATGTACACCGCAGAAGATGAAGCCTCGCTCACCTACATCATGAACGGATTGCTGGCTGGCATTCTAATCAATTCCAAAGCTGCCGATTTTGTTGTGACCGGGTGTGGCACGGGTATGGGATCGATGTTGGCGTGCAATGCGATGCCAGGGGTGTTCTGCGGTTTGATCATCGATCCAACGGATGCTTTTCTGTTTGGCCAGATCAATGACGGCAACGCAATTTCCATGCCCTATGCCAAGGGGTTCGGCTGGGCTGCAGAGCTCAATCTGCAGGATGTGTACCGCAAGCTGTTTGATGGTGAGCGCGGACTTGGTTACCCTAAGGAAAGGGCCGAAATAATGCGCAAAAACCGGGGCATATTGAAGGATCTGAAAGTGGCAACCTGCAAAGATATGCTCACTGTGCTGCAATCAGTTGACCAAGATCTGCTGAAGGCGGCAATTGCCGGCAAACATTTCAAAGAGTATTTTTATGCAAATGCCCAACACGAAGGTATCGTGAACTATCTGCGTGGCCTGACAGGCTGAGATGGCGATTTCTTTCGATCTTGCCGGTAAAGGCGCGCTGGTCACAGGTGCCAATACCGGCATCGGACAAGCCATTGCCGTGGCTTTGGCTGAAGCAGGCGCGGATGTCGCGGTGGCAGGACGTAGCGAACCGACCGAGACCCTTGCCGCGATTGAGGCCACCGGACGCAATGCGGTAAATATCAAGGCCGACCTGGGGTCTATTGCGCCCGTACAGCGGGTCATCGACGAAGCATTAGCGGGGTTGGGGAGTCTCGATATTCTCGTCAACAACGCCGGTATCATACGCCGCGATGACCTGCTCGATTTCAGTGAAGAGGACTGGGACGCGGTAATCGATACAAACATTAAAACCCTGTTTTTCCTGTCGCAGGCTGCAGCCCGTTCGATGGTGGCTCGCGGTTCGGGCAAGATTATCAACATCGCCTCGCTCCTGACCTTTCAGGGCGGAATTCGCGTCCCGAGCTATGCAGCTGCGAAATCGGGTGTGGGTGGTGTGACCAAGGCAATGGCGAACGAACTCGCGCCCAGAGGCGTGCAGGTCAACGCCATAGCGCCGGGTTATATCAGCACAAACAACACCGCCGCTTTGCAAGGTGATGAAACGCGCAACCGGCAGATATTGGAACGCATTCCGACCGGCAGATGGGGAAAGCCTGAAGACATCGCCGGTACAGCAGTGTTTTTGGCTTCATCGGCGTCCGACTATGTGACCGGCCAAATTTTGGCCGTGGACGGCGGCTGGTTGGCGCGCTAGCGAAGGCCTATGTCCAAACCAATCGTCTTTTTCGGCGAATTGCTGATCCGGCTTTCCGCACCGGGCAATGAATTGCTGATGCAATCACCAAGCCTGAATCTGCATGTCGGCGGGGCAGAGGCGAATGTGGCCATCGGGCTTGCTAATCTCGGACATGATTGCCGGATGGTCAGTGTTGTTCCTGACAATGCTTTGGGTCGCGGGGCGTTATCTGCTGTGCGCGGGCAAGGCGTGGATTGTTCGGGCGTCGCGAAGGCCAAGGAACGCATGGGCCTTTACTTTCTGGCCGTTGGCGCGGGCCTGCGGGCGTCCGAAATTGTCTATGACCGGGCCGGCTCAAGTTTTGCGCAGGCTATGGCAGGCGATTTTGATTGGGACAGCCATCTGGCAGGAGCAGGAATGCTGCATCTTTCCGGCATTACGCCGGCGCTCGGGCCCGCATCGTCCGAGGCGGCGCTCGCTGCGGCGCGTGCGGCAAAGCGACTGGGTATCCCCATTTCATTTGATGGCAACTACCGTGCGATGCTCTGGGAAGCGTGGGATAGCGATCCGCGTGCGGTTCTGTCCGAGCTTATCGGCATGTCGGATATTCTGTTCGGCAACCATCGCGATTTGTCGCTTGTTCTGGGTAAGGCATTTTCGGGCGAAGGTGGCGACCGGCGGCGTGAAGCGGCAGAGGCCGGATTTGCTGCCTTTGCCGATTTGAAAATCATAGCATCGACCGCGCGGCATATGGTCAGCGCGGACTATCACCGGATAGCTGCACGCGTTGATCTGCGCAGTGGCGGTCATCAAACGGAAGAGGTGGACGTCACAGGAATAGTAGACCGGATCGGTGCAGGCGACGCCTTTGCCGCAGGGGTGCTGCACGCGCATCTCAACAGCGGCGACACTGTGGCCATGGCCCAGACTGGGCTTGCTCTTACGGTCCTCAAGCATTCGCTGCCTGGTGACGCTAGCCTGTTCCAACAAGCCGATATTGACGCCTTTATCGCAGGCGGGCTGGATGTCCGGCGCTAGCCGATTTTCACGCCGGACCGTGTTGGGCGGAAGTCTTGCCTTCCTGTCGGCCCCCGCATTTTCCGTCACGGTCAGTGACAAAATAGTCGCCTTGAAGGGCATAAGATACGGTATCGCAGAACGGTTTAAAGCGCCCCAAGCTGCGCCATGGGGTATGGTTGATTTAACCACCTTGCAGAATTTTGGACCCGCCTGTCCCCAGCAGGGCGACCGTTATGCGCCGATGCGCGAGGACTGTCTCTATCTCAACATCTGGATACCAAAGGGCAAACCGAGGCGGCCACGCCCGGTGATGGTCTATTTCCATGGCGGTGCTTATTCGACGGGCAGTGTGACCGATCCTCTCAATGATGGGGCGGCCCTTGCCGAGCGGGGAGATGTGGTCGTCGTGACCGTCAACCATCGGCTGAACCTGTTTGGTTATCTCTATCTCGCCACGGTCGACTCCCGCTTTCCCGACAGTGGCAATGCGGGGCAGTTGGATCTTATTCTTGCGCTCAAATGGGTGCAGGAATTCATCTCCACTTTTGGAGGCGATCCCGACAATGTGACCCTCTTCGGCCAATCGGGCGGCGGTGCCAAGATTGCGACGTTGATGGCAATGCCGGCAGCCAAAGGATTATTTCACAAAGCCATCACTATGAGTGGCCAACAAGTGACCGCCTCCGGTCCCCAAAATGCGGCCAAACGCACCCGTGCTTTTCTGGAAAAGCTAGGTCCGGATGTTGACCCCTCCAGCGCGCCCGTCGCCCAGTTGGTGGCTGCCCTTGGCGCGACCGATCCGGTACTGGGAGGCGGCGTTTATATGGGGCCGGTGTTGGATATGCGGAACCTGTTCCGCCACCCCTTTTGGCCCGATGCTGCCCCGCAATCGCTCGGCATTCCCATGCTTCTGGGGAATACCGTTGCCGAAACCCGCGCTTTTTACGCAGCCGATGGCAAGCAATTGGCGGGGCTCAATTTCGAGAATATCGCAGTCCGGATCGCCCCAGAAATGCGCATAGATGCCCATCCCGATTGGGTGGTCGGGGAATTTCGGTCGCGTTATCCTGCGGCCGAACCTGCCGAACTCTTCCATCGCATTGTCACCGCCGCGCGCAGTTGGCGGGGTCAGGTGGAAGAGGCGGACGCAAGGGCGAAAGCAGGGCGAGGAAATACCTTTGTGTATCAACTGGACTTTGAACAAGCCAAGCATACCGACGATATCGGCCTTGCCTTTGGCACGACGCCCAATCCGTCCGCAGCGCAAAAGGCGATGAGCCACAAGATGATGGATAGCTTTATCCGCTTTGCAAAGACAGGAAATCCGGGTTGGCCGACCTATGAAGTCCCGTCCCGGAAAACGATGGTGTTTGATACCGAAAGCCGGATCGTCAAAGACCCCCGTAAATGGGAGCGGGAACTGTTCGCCCGCATACCTTATGTGCAACCGGGAACCTGAACACAGCTATTGCTGATTATTCGGGTAACTGATGATGATCGTAAGGGGCTTGCGGCCCACCTGTTTGATGCCGACTACGGCGTCTTTGTACAGATAAGCCGCCATGCCGGGGCGCATGCGCCGGGTAATGCCGTCGCTCGTCACATCGCCTTCACCGGATAGGACATAGTAGACCTCATCATGGCTGATAGGGTGCAGGCCGATGGCTGCCCCTTTGTGCAAGACACGTTTCCTGAATTCCATAGCGCGCGGGGCGGGCGCCCCGTCGCTAATCCGGTAAGCGGTGGACATGCCAATGGCGCCGTGGGGAGGGGGCTCTTCCCGCTTTACATCTTCCTCACTTACAATGACCATTGCGGGCGCGGCCATTACGAGGAAAAGGGCGGCGATCATTGCCGCATGACGCGGTCGCGGGGACTTAGCGCCTCTTGGGGCCCGCGCTTTTGGCCTGGATAAGCGCCGGACTTGGGTTCCATCGTATCCAGGTTCCAATCGCTTTCGACAAAGGGTGCTGCCGTCGGTTGGACGGTGCCATAACCACCGACCCTGCTTTCGTCGTCAAGGATTTCGCCGCGTCCTTCAGCAATGAAAAACAGGACGCGGATATCGTGCATGTCTCGGTCCCATGGGCGTGCACCGGCGAGCGCCAAAACATGCGTTTCGACATCGCGTGCAGGTAGCACCGATAGTCCGGGCCACCAACTGACGGGTTTCTTCGACGGGATCAGCTTTGCTTGTGTCTCGCCATAGCGTCCGAATGCGGGCAGGGCTTTGCCATGCTTGTCGACGGCAATATTGTCCTTGCCATAATAGAGCAGATCACCATCACCACCCAGCATCAGAAAAGGCAGGCCTTCGTCTGTTGACGGGCCGCCCCGCATCACATTACCCACCGCCGAAAGCTCGCCGGTCACATAGGGCTGCCCGGCCCATTCCAGCGCCATCAGGTTATAGTGCACGGCGCGCTTGCCCGGATCATAGATCAGATTGTTGACCATCGCTGCCTGCACTCCGCCTTTCAGGAGCGGCGACCGTTCAACATTGTGCGCCCAGATATTGCGGTAAAACAATATCCCGGTCGCATTGTCATGGACGAGCGAACCCTTGCTGTGCTCGCCTTTGGGGTGGCTGCTGTCCGCCAAACCTTCGGCCGCAATATTATAGCTGAAGGTGATGTTCCGGCTGGTGCCCTTGCGCCACTCCTCCACGGTGGACCCGGTAAAGCGGGGGCCGCTAGCCGACATATTTTCATCAATGCCCCACATGAAAGTGCAATGATCGATAATGATGTTATGGGCGGCAACCGTTGAAATCGAATCCGCTTCCCAGCCACTCATCCGCTTTTCGCCATCGGCGCCGGTGCGCACGCGGATATGTCGGATGATGACATCATGCGTTTTCAGGTCGATGCCGCCTTTGATGATTGTGATGCCCGGCGAAGGCGCGGTTTGTCCGGCAATGGTGAGGAAGGGCTCCTTTATCTCAAGGCTTGTTTTGCCCAAATCGATTTGGCCGCCCACTTCAAAGACAACAATCCGCGGGCCTTTGGTATCGATAGCGGCTTTCAAACTACCGGGTCCATCGGCGTTAAGATTGGTTACGCGGATTATTTTTCCGCCGCGTCCACCTGCGGTCCCACTGGCCCAACCGACCGCTCCCGGAAAGGCCGTGGAACCTGGTTCGGCGGACGCAGGATGGACGAGAAATATGAGGCAGGAAAGCAACAGTAATCGAATAAGCATCATTATCTCCTTGCAGGCATCTTGACACGAAGGGAAGTTCACAGCAATGTCTAAATGACACCGGTTACCTAGTTGGTTTGACGCCGGTTGAGAGAGTGGTGCACAACCACCGGAATGTCGAAGTTTTCGGGCTTTTGCCAATATCTTGGCGGGCCCGGCAGGAGAAGATGCGCTGGCGATCACCGCATCCCGAATCAAAAAGACACCGGTGTCAAAGCCGATGATGCGAAGGGGAGTGACTATGAAACTGACGAAATCGCGGAAAAATGGTGTATGCATGGCAAAGATGCTCGCCGCCGTTTCCTTATCCGTACTTGCCACCGGCACAGCCTATGCCCAAAGCCAGCCGGAAGAAGCGCCCGTTCAGGATGCAGCTGCCGATGAGGGCGAAGCAATTGTCGTTACCGGCTTTCGCCAGTCTCTCGAAGCGGCGCTTAATCTGAAGCGCGAAAATGTCGGCGCGGTCGATGCGATTGTCGCAGAAGATATTGCCAAATTTCCGGACCAGAATCTGGCGGAATCGCTGCAACGTATTCCGGGCATTTCAATCACCCGTGACGGCGGCGAAGGTCGTTCGATTACCGTTCGTGGTCTCTCATCGCAATTTACCCGTGTCCGTGTGAACGGCATGGAAACCATTGCTACGTCGACGGACGGCGCGGCAGCAAACCGGGATCGCGCATTTGATTTCAACGTCTTTGCATCTGAACTGTTCAGCAGCCTTGTCGTCAATAAAACGGCAGCAGCATCGCTCGATGAGGGTTCATTGGGTGCAGTGGTGGATCTGAACACAGGCAATCCGCTCGGAGGCAAAGCTGGCTTCAAGGCCGCGCTTTCCGTGATCGGTTCCTATAATGATCTGTCGAAAGACCTCGGTCCGCGTGTTGCCGGATTGTTGAGCTGGCGGAATGATGCGGGTACGCTTGGCGCCTCGGTATCGGCGGCATATTCCAGGACCAACACGCTCGAATTGGGGAATAACTCGGTGCGCTGGGCCCAGGCTCGCTTTGACCGCGTCGATGCAACCAACTGCTTTACAACCCAGAACAGCGGCGGAACTTATGTTCCCAGTGCAGCATGCGATCGCGCTGCGCTATCGTTCCACCCGCGCATTCCACGCTATGGTGAAGTTGCGCATGATCGCGAGCGTCTCGGCCTGACCGGATCAATCCAGTTTGCGCCCAGCGATGCCACCAAAATTTCTATCGATGCGCTTTATTCCAAATATGACGCATCGCGCGAAGAACAGTGGGGCGAAGTTCTGCTTCGGTCGAACGAGCGGTCGATCAACGTGGTCAGCCCTGTCTACGACGCCAACAACAATATGATATCGGCAACGCTGAACGATGCGTGGGTTCGTACCGAGCATTATCTCCGGAAAAGCTCTACCGAATTTTATCAGGTCGGCGGGACGTGGGATCAGGACCTGAGCGACAATTTCCGCTTTACGGCGCTGGGCGGTATCTCCAAGTCGAATGCGGACATACCGGTTGAAACCACCATCATTTTCGATGATCGTGATGCGCAGGGATATAGCTACGACTATACCAACATGGTGCGTCCACGTCTGACATTCGGGACGAGTGTCACGGATCCGGCTAATTTCCAGCTTGCCGAAATTCGCGATCGACCTTCGAACGTCACCAACCGTTTCAAAACTGCGCAGTTGCGGACCGAATGGGACGTGACAGAAGGTTTCACGGTGAAGGCGGGCGCCGTATGGCGGCGCTTCAACTTTGATACCGAAGCCTTTACCCGTGACACAGCCGTTTGCGGAAATGGCGGCACAAGCTTGGTGACCAGCACGGCGGGTACAATTACCTGCTCACCAACAAGCCTGTTTGGCCCGACCGCCGTTTATGGTTTCCCCGTCACAACCGCGCTGTCCCAGTTGTTCACCTTGGGCAGGGCCGGTCAACCGGCCGGTAACACCAACAGTTGGCTCGTGCCCAATCTTGAAGCGACGACTGCGTTTACAAATCTGTATTCGCGGCCGTTGGTCAATGATGCGGGCAACATCCGCGGGGTGCAGGAAAGCACAAAGGGCGCCTATCTGCAATTTGATGCCAAGGGCGAATTGCTCGGCCTTGAATATGCGCTCAACGCCGGTATCCGTTACGCCAAAACCGACCAGTCTTCCTATGGCTTGGTCAGCGGTGTCGCAGCGACAGTCAAACGCAGCTATGATGACTGGCTGCCATCCGCCAATCTGGCCGTGTATCCAACCGAAAGCACGATCATTCGTTTTGCAATCGCGGATGTGATGACGCGTCCAACGCTCGGTTCGCTGACACCCGGTGGTTCGGCAGACGGCTTCAACTTCCGCGTCACCAGCGGCAACCCGTTCCTCGAACCATTCCGCGCGACCAATTATGATCTGGCGTTCGAATGGTATTTTGCACCGCAGGCCGTTCTGTCTGTCGCGCTTTTCAAAAAGGACGTGAAAACCTTTACCCAAAGTGCATCGATTACGGGCGCGACCTTTGCCCAGACCGGTTTGCCAGCGTCGGTGTTGAACCCGTCATCGCCGGCTGCGCTGAATCCGGCTCTGCAGACGCAACCGATCTGGACATTGGCGACAACGGTCAACGGTTCGGGTGCGACTTTGAAGGGCGTGGAACTTGCTGCGCAGATACCCTTTAGCGCCTTTACCTCTGGGTTCCTGGGCAATTTCGGTATCCTAGCCAACGCAACGTTCATTGACTCGAACGCCAATTTCAACCTGCAAGGTCCGGCAATCGCGCCGGGTGGGGCGCTGCAAAATGTGGCGCTGACCAACACTTTGTCGAACGTTTCGAAAAAGGCGTATAACGGTACCTTCTACTATGACGATGGTGCATTCAGCGCGCGTGTCATGGTCAGCTATCGCGGACGCTACCACGAGGGTGCGAGCGGAACCGGAAACTTGCTGGAAGGCTATGGCGCCACCACCAATGTCGATGCATCGGTCCGCTATAAGCTGACCGAGTGGGTGGAAATGTCGGTAGAAGGCAATAACCTGCTCGACACCTATCGTTACCGCTTTACGGATTTTGATGCCGACCGGAATTATGAAAACAACCATTTCGGACGCACACTTCTCTTCGGTGCGCGGTTCAAGATATGATTTTTTAGGACCCAGCGGGTCGCAGGAGGGACTGGCCAGTGCGAAAGCGTGGCCAGTCCTTTTTGGTTAGGTAGATGGGCATGGAAATAGATCGTCGGACCAGTCTTGGTTTTCTAGGTTTCCTGCCTTTTCTTCCCGATGCTGCACTAGCGCAGGGATCGGCAGCGACGTCGAGTCTGGATCCGCACGCGGCCATGCGTTGGGCGCGCGGGATTGAGCGTCAACGAAAGGCGGATTTGGGGAACGGTACGTTTTTGAACCCCGTTTTTGCAGGCGATCATCCCGACCCCGCCCTTCTGCGCGATGGCGACGATTATTATCTTACTTTTTCGAGCTTTGATTCCTATCCCGGCATTATCATCTGGCACAGCCGTGATCTGGTGAACTGGCAGCCGGTTCACGCTGCGTTGCGCCAGCCGATTGGATCGGTCTGGGCACCTTGTCTGGCGATGCATCACGGGCGTTTTTATTGCTATATTCCGGCACGGACGAGTGCCAAGCGGTCGATCTACGTCATTCATGCCGACCAGATCACGGGACCATGGAGCGATCCGGTAGACCTTGATTTGCCCGCACATATCGACCCCGAACATGTCACCGATGAAAAAGGGCGGCGATGGCTTTTTCTGTCCGGCGGCGACCGGATCCGATTGTCGGATGACGGTCTTTCGACTGTGGGCGAAGTGGAGCACGTATACGACCCTTGGCGCTATCCCGAGGATTGGGTTGTTGAAACCTTCGCGCCAGAGGGTCCCAAGATCGTCAAACGGGATGACTATTGGTATATGACGACGGCAGTCGGCGGAACTGCGGGTCCGCCCACTGGCCATATGGTCATCATGGCGCGAAGCCGCTCAATCGACGGTCCGTGGGAAAATTGCCCGCACAATCCGCTGATACGGACGCAGTCTCCGCGTGAAAAATGGTGGTCGCGTGGCCATGCAACCTTGTTCGAAGGGCCGAACGGCACATGGTGGATGTTCTACCACGGCTATGAAAATGGATATTGGACCTTGGGCCGGCAAGCGCTTCTGGAGCCGGTCAAATGGGCAAAGGACGGGTGGCCGCAACCCTTGGGTGGCGATTTGTCAAAGGCATTGAAGAAACCGGCAAACATTGCAGCGCAACGCCATGGGATGGCGCTGTCCGATGATTTTTCGGCCGACCGCTTGGGGACATTATGGTCCTTTTACGATCCGTCACCCGATGAGCAGCTACGCCTGACACGCAGGGACCGGACGCTGTTCATGAAGGGCAAGGGAAAGACCCCATCCGATTGTTCCCCGCTAACCTGCATCGCCGGGGATCAAGCCTATCGGATCACCGTCGATATCGAAACATCGGACCAGGCCGAAGGCGGCTTGCTGCTCTATTATAACCGCAGGCTCTATGCGGGTCTTGGTTTCGGACCACAGGGTCTGGTCATGCACCGCTACGGTCTGCAACGACCGCGCGGAGCCATACCGGGGCAGCGCGATCCGGGCGGTGGTCCGGTACGCAAACTCGCGATCCGTTTGACTAATCAAAATAACATCCTGACCATCCACACCAGCGCCGATGATCGCCAGACATGGCGGAAGTTCGACGTGCAGATGGAAGTTTCGGGATATCATCATAATGTCGCCTACGACTTCCTATCCCTGCGTCCCGCGCTATATGCTGCGGGTGAGGGCGATGTCCGATTCCGTAATTTTACCTATGAGGCGCTATGACACTGGATCGCCGGACATTGATGGGGCTGGCCGCAGGCGGGATAGCCGGCGCAGCTTTCGGGCAAACACCGCCACCTGCGACGGGAGCCGCTTTGCCCGTTGGTCTCCCGCAACCGACCGAAACCATCGATCTATGGCCTAAGGGTGCCCCCGGTCCGCCTGCCGGAGGCTTAACGGAAACCGTGAACGAACGGTCGAACGATCCACAACTGACTGATCGGGCGGTATTCGGTATCAGCCGTCCGCGAATGGCTGTTTTTCGCCCATCCAGACCGAATGGCGCAGCCGTCCTTATTACACCAGGTGGCGGCTATCGTTGGGTGGTCGTGGATAAGGAAGGCTATGAACTCGGCCGCTGGCTTTCGGCGCGGGGATACACCGTGTTTGTGCTGTTCTACCGTCTACCGGGGGAGGGGTGGAGCGCGGGTCCAAATGTCGTCCTTCAGGATAGCCAGCGCGCAATGCGCCTCATCCGCCATCGTGCCCCGTCCTTTGGCATCGATCCCGAACGTGTTGCAGCCATGGGTTTTTCCGCAGGCGGCCATGCCTGTGCCGATCTTTCCGCCCGGTTCGCGGCGCCTGTTTATGACGCCGTTGATCAGGCTGACGGCCTTTCGGCCCGTCCCTTTGTCGCGGCGCCCATTTACCCCGTAGTTTCAATGTCTGCACCAGCTGCCCATTCAGGTAGTCGCGAGAAACTTATCGGGGCCACGGCATCTGCCGCCCTCGAAATTGCCCACAGCCCCCATCTCAATATTCCTGCAAACGCACCGCCGCATTTCATCCTTCATGCTGAGGACGATGATGTTGTGCCAGTCGAGAACTCACTGGTCCTGCGTGCAGCGTTGCGCGCAAAGAATATTCCCGTCGAAACCCATCTGTTCACCCATGGCGGACATGGTTTTGGCCTTCGCAAAACAATCGGAAAACCGGTTGAAGCATGGCCTGACCTGTTTGTAACCTGGGCCCATCTGCAAGGACTTTAAGATGCCGCAACCATTGAAGCTGCATGCCGACCGGCTGCTCTCGAGCGATGCTGAAATTCGGGCCATCGCGCGGCGGCTCTATGGCGAAGTTGCGGCCTTGCCCATTATCAGCCCCCATGGCCATACTGATCCCGAATGGTGGGCGACCGATGCGCCATTTGGCAATGCATCCGAATTGCTGCTGCACCCCGACCATTATGTGTTCCGCATGCTCTATTCCCAAGGCGTTCCGCTGGAGGATTTGGGAATTGGCAATCCCGACGCCGATCCCCGCGAAAGCTGGCGGTTATTTGCGTCGCGCTACCATTTGTTCCGAGGGACACCTTCGCGCATGTGGCTCGACTGGGTGTTTTCGCAGAGTTTCGATCTCGACGTGCTGCTCTCTGCCGAGACCAGCGATCATTATTATGACACGATCACAGAGGCGCTCGCGACCGACGCCTTTTGTCCGCGTGCGCTGTTCGAGCGCTATAACATCGAAGTCATTGCCACCACCGAAAGCCCGCTGGATGACCTGCGTCATCATCAGGCCATCCGGGACAGCGGATGGAAAGGTCGTGTCATAACCGCCTACCGCCCCGATCCTGTTGTGGATCCGGAATTTGAAGGGTTCCACGACAACCTTAAACTCCTGTCGGACATGACGGGCGAAGATTGTCTTAGCTGGTCGGGCTATCTTGCCGCGCATCGTAAGCGCCGGGCGTTCTTCGCCTCGATGGGGGCAACATCCACCGACCACGGCCATCCGACCGCACGGACTGCAGACTTGTCACCAATCAACGCAGAAGCTTTGTTTGGCAGGGTTGTAGCGGGGCAGGTGTCACCCGAAGACGCCGAACTTTTCCGCGCGCAAATGCTGACCGAGATGGCGGGGATGAGCCTTGAGGACGGGTTGGTGATGCAAATCCATCCGGGTGCCTTCCGCAACCATAATGCGCAGTTGTTTGCCAAATATGGACGTGACAAGGGTGCCGATATCCCGACCCGCACTGACTATGTTCAGGCGCTGCGCCCGTTATTGGGCAAATATGGGAATGAAGCCGGGCTATCCATCATCCTGTTTACGCTTGATGAAAGTGTCTACGCGCGTGAACTTGCACCGCTGGCGGGGCATTATCCCTGTTTGAAACTGGGCCCGGCCTGGTGGTTTCATGACAGCCCCGAAGGCATGCGCCGCTTCCGGGAGAATGTGACCGAGACAGCGGGCTTTTATAATACGGTCGGATTTAACGACGACACGCGCGCCTTCTTGTCCATTCCCGCGCGGCACGATGTGGCGCGGCGGGTCGATTGCAACTTCCTTGCGCGGCTTGTTGCGGAACACCGTATGGAGGAATGGGAAGCCGCCGAATTGGCCGTCGATCTCGCCTATAATCTGGTCAAGGCAGCTTATAAATTATGAGGCTATCGCCCAGCACTATTGAGCAGTTGCCCGAACAGATTGTCCTCCCCCGCTACGACAGGGACAAGCACACAATTGGCATTGTGCATTTCGGGATAGGCGCATTCCATCGTGCGCATATGGCGGTTTACACAGATGACGTGCTGGCTGCCGAGGGTGGCGACTGGCGGATATTGGGCGTGTCGCTTCGCTCCGGATCCGTGCGCGATCAAATGTCACCCCAAGGCGGATTATACAGCTTGGTCGAACGCAGCGCCCAGGCAAGCAAGGTTCGGATAATCGGCGCGGTCGCGGATGTTCTGGTCGCTTCGGAAGAGCGGGAACGGGTGGTCAGCGCACTGGCCTCTGCAGACACCCACATTGTGAGTTTTACGATTACGGAAAAAGGGTATTGCCGTGCTCCCGACGGCGCACTCGATTTCGCGCTCGCCGATAGCCGGTCGGCCTATAGCTATCTTGCCGAGGCTTTTGCGCGGCGTCGCGATTCCGGCCTTGCGGGCCTCACCTTGCTTAGCTGCGATAATCTGGCCGCCAATGGCGCGCAATTGCACAGGCTCATGGCACAATATCTGGAAGCAACTGCGCCCGATGTGCGCGCATGGTTCGAAGAACACTGCGCCTGTCCGTCGACGATGATTGACCGCATAGTCCCCGCGACGACGCAGACCGACCGCGCCGAAGTAGAGGCGTTACTTGGCGTGCAGGATGCCGCCGCCGTCGTCACTGAACCATTTACGCAATGGGTGATCGAGGACAAGTTCGCAGGAAAGCGGCCAGCTTGGGAGAAGCATGGCGCTCAGATAACGTCGAATGTGTCCGCCTTTGAAACCGCCAAACTGCGGATGTTAAACGGTGCCCATTCGGCGCTCGCCTATCTTGGTCTGCAACGGGGTCATGAATTTGTGCATGAAGCCGTGGCGGATACGGAGCTTGTGGCGTTAATAAAACGCTTGATGCGCGATGAGGCGGCGCCCAGCCTGGTTCCGGCAGATGGGCAAGATCTTTCGCATTATGCCGACGCGCTGATCGAGCGGTTCAAAAACCCCGCGCTTAATCACAAGCTCATCCAGATCGCGATGGATGGAAGCCAAAAAATTCCTCAGCGCTGGTTGGAAACACTTGCCTTTCACCAGAAAGAAGGCCGGCAATGCCCGGCAATTCTGGAAGCACTCGCCGCGTGGATAATGCACATTAGAGGCGATAAGCATAAGGTCGATGATCCGATGCGCGATGATTTGCTACAGCTCTGGAAAAGCGAAGGAATATCCGGAATCGCGAACGCGCTGTTCGGGGCCAGGGGCACTTTTGCGGCCGTGTGGAACGGGACCGCTGACGACATAGCCCTTATCAATTCATTTTTGCGCTAGGTGGCCGGAGACATGGGCGACACACAATTGCAGCTCAGCACACACCCGCTTCGCAGCGCCGACCTTGTCCCCAGCGATATGATTGCCGTGCTTCTCGGCAAATCGCGTCGCCATGTCGTTGTCGCGACGCCGGCCTATTTCGCAAGTAGTCCGGAACTGCGTGTTCCACCTGATTTGTTGAACCATATCTGCGTGCGGGTGCGGCTTCCTAATGGCGAGCGCTATCGCTGGCGGTTTGAAAAGGAAGGGCAGGTCGTGCAGATCGACGTCCCGGGCCCGATCACATTGGACGAGTCTTCGCTCGCGCGGATTGCCGTTCTGGATAATCTCGGCATCGGCTATTTCATGGAACCCGATGTGCGTGAGGATATTGCCGCTGGACGGCTGGTGCCTGCGTTAGAAGACTGGACTCCATCGCTGTCGCCTGTGTCTCTTTACTATCCCGGCCGTAAAAATTCCTCGGCGGCGTTCAGGGCTTTTGTCGAGCTGGCGCGGGCATTTGCCGCTTCGCCTCACGGATAACGAAATAGCCGCAGAGGTGCCCCCTCATGCGAAGGGGCGCCCCTAGGCCTATTTGATGTCAGGCTCAGCGCTGGGTGAACGCCCGGCGCACCTGCAGAGCACCTTGCGCAATGGCGGATTGGGCAGCTTGGGTCTTTGCCAGCGGGTTGAGCATGACGAAGTCGTGCATGGTCCCGTTATAGCGCGTCGATGTGACGGGCACGCCGGCAGACATCAGTTTGCGGCCAAAAGCTTCGCCCTCGTCACGCAACAGGTCGTTTTCGGCGACGATGATGGTGGCGGAAGGCAAGCCGGAAAGCTCTTCAACCGATGCCTTGAGCGGGAAGGCGAGAATGTCGTTGCGGCTTTTCTCGGGGTAATTGGCACCCAGGAAATAGTCCATGGCCTTGCGCGTCAGGAAAGGTCCGTTTCCGAATTCACGGTAGGAGCTATTGTCCGAAACATCGTCGGTCACCGGATAGAATAACAGCTGATGCGCAATCTTCGGTCCCTTACGTTGCTTTGCCATCAAACTGACCGCGATGGCCATATTTCCGCCAGCGCTATCACCAGCGACGGCAAGCCGTGCTGCGTCTATGCCAAAATTGGCACCATTTGCGGCAAGGTGGCCAAGGGCGGCGTAAGCTTGCTCATTGTTGACAGGGTAACGGACTTCGGGGGCATTATCATATTCGACAAAGACAACGGCTGCCTTTGATTGCACCGCGAGTTCACGGATCAGATGATCATGTGTGTTGCGATCGCCCATCACCCAGCCACCGCCGTGATAGTATAGAATAGCGGGCAACTGGCCCTCGGCATCTGCGGGGCGAACGATGCGAACGCGCACATTTCCGGTCGGGCCGATTTTCCAGACCAGGTCTTCCGTGGTCGTAGCAGCGGATGCAGCAACCTTTTCGGCCTGGACGCTCGCCAGCACCTTGCGGGCTTCGGCATAGGGCAAGTCATAGATGGGCGTTCCCGATCCAGCTGCGTCAGCAAAGGCCTGCGCGGCGGGTTCCATAGGGCCTGCCAATGCAGGTGAAATGGCGGACAAGGCAACAGAGGCGGCTAGTGCGAATTGCAAAGATGTATTCTTCATGATGTAGCTCCTTTAAAATAGAGCACGATTAAGTCGTGTGCGATTTATATAAGTGAGTCGTTCTGCAATGTCAACACTTGCGATTAAATCGCGAGCGATGTATATAGAGCCTATGACAGACACAGCGCAAAATTCCGATTCCGCCAATCCACTCGACCAGTTCCTGTGCTTTTCAGTCTATGCAGCCGGGCTTGCGTTTAACCGTGTTTACAAGCCGCTGCTGGACCGTTTTGGCATAACCTACCCGCAGTATCTTGCCATCGTCGCACTCAGCAGCAAGGACGGCCAGAAGGTGAGTGAACTGGGCGAGAAGCTGTTCCTCGAGTCCAACACACTCACACCCCTGATCAAGCGTCTGGAGGCTGCCGGTTTGGTGTCACGCGTTCGCGATTCCCAGGATGAGCGTGTCGTACGGGTGACGCTTACACCCCAAGGAAGGGCGCTAGCGGACGAGGCATTGCAGTGCGTTCCCGACGAAATATTTCGTGCCACCGGTATGTCGGGTGATGATTTGAACCGGCTGAACCAGTCGATGGTCGGCTTGGGCTCGGCGTTAAGGAACGCTGTTTAATCCTGATTTACAAGCAGGTTCCAGATCCTGACCTATGCAGAATCGCCGGTTATTTTCGGCAGTAAAGCGGCTGTTCCCGATCGCAGAGCGCCCCAGTGAACAGGCACTTCCAATTGTCGCGCTTCAATAGCCAAGGCCTTGCCGTGCTGGTCGCCTCGACCGGATGAAGCCTGCGGTGGGGCGGTTCGAAATTTTTTCGCGATGTCTGTCGAAATGCCGTCACCTCGAGTGTCATGGCAACGATGGACCGCAATGAGGCGCGTCCTTCATCGAAAGAAAGGAGAAGTCCATGAATATATCAGCACGGACGATGGCCTTGCCGAAATGGTTCTGGATTTGCGCAGGCCTCGGCTTCGCCTGGAATATGTTCGGCGTTGCCCAGTTCCTCGGCACCACGCTGGCCTCGCAAGAAGGCTTGATGATGTCGGGCATGACCGAAGCGCAAGCAAGGCTGTATTTCGGTCTGCCCGTCTGGATGACCATAGCCTTTGCGATCGGGGTGTTCGGCGGATTGCTCGGGTCAGCCTTGCTGCTGCTGCGCCGCAAACAATCGGTCCCCATATTCGCAGTGTCACTTGCGGGATATGTCGTCCTCTATGTCGGTGACATCACCGAAGGCGTCTTTGCCATAATGGGCATTTCGCAAGTGATCATATTGACCTGCGTTGTCCTCATTGCCACTGGCCTCTTCTGGTTGGCGCGCAGGTTCGAAAAGCAGTCTGTACTTTACTGAGAACTCCCGAACGCCGGATTGCATTTCCGGCTTCTTTACATCATTCAACAATCAAGGAATTCACTATGCAATATATGCTTATCTATACTGAAACCGCCGAAGAGGTCGCGAAACGCAACCATCCTGAGGAATCCGGTGCCTATTGGGGTGGCTGGACCGCCTATATGGGCGCGATGGGCCAAGCGGGACTGATCGTAAACGGTGACGTTCTGCAACCGCCCCATACCGCCACGACATTGCGAATTCGCGAAGGCCAGCGCCATGTTCAGGACGGCCCCTCTGCCGATGCAAAGGAGCAATTGGGCGGCTATGTCGTAATCGAAGTGCCCGATCTCGACACGGCGCTAGAATGGGCGGCCAAGGCACCTTGCGTGTCGAATGGCGCGGTCGAGGTGCGGCCGGTATTGCAACGATGAAGCAAAGCGACTGATGGAAAAGGATGCGCGCCGCACAGCCGAGTTGGCGGCGCGCACGTCATATGGGCGGTTGCTGGCGATACTGGCATCCGGTTCGCGCGACATAGCGGCCGCAGAAGATGCCTTGTCGGACGCCTTCATCGCTGCACTCAAGAACTGGCCGGAACGGGGCGTTCCTGACAATCCCGATGCTTGGCTGCTAACCACGGCACGCAACAGCCAGCGCAACATTGCCCGCCACCTGAAGGTTCGCGACGGCGCGGTCGAGGAGATTGAGCGGCGCTATGAAGAGCTGTCGCATATGCAGCGGGACTTTCCCGACGAGCGTTTGAAAATGCTGTTCGTCTGCGCGCATCCGGCGATCGACGAGTCGGTACGAACGCCCTTGATGTTGCAGATCGTACTTGGCCTGGATGCGGTGCGGATCGGTTCGGCATTTCTGGCTTCGCCAGCGGCAATGGGTCAGCGGCTGGTCCGGGCAAAGACCAAAATCCGCGACAGCGGATTGCGTTTTGCCATTCCTGATGCCGACATATTATCCGACCGGTTGGCCGACGTGCTCAATGCCATTTATGCCGCATTTGGGTCGGCTTGGGACGATCTTCCCGGCGCGGCAGAGGGCGAGCAGGGTTTGGCCGAGGAAGCTATCTATCTCGGGAGGCTGATCGTATCGTTGTTGCCAGAGGAACCCGAGCCGAAGGGGCTGCTCGCGCTGATGTTATACTGCCATGCGCGCAAGGACGCCCGGCGCGACGATGAAGGACGTTTTGTACCGTTAAGCGAGCAGGACGTTGGGAAATGGTCGCGGGATATGATCATCGAGGCTGAGCAATTGTTGACGACAGCGTCGCGGGCAGCAACTTTTGGGCGGTATCAATGTGAGGCGGCGATTCAATCCGTACATGTCCAGCGCGCAATAACCGGGGTAACCAATCACGCGGCGTTGTTGACGCTTTACGATCTGCTGGTCGCGCAATGTCCAACAGTCGGGAATGTGGTGAGCCGGGCCGCGATGCTGCTGGAGGCAGGGCAGGCGCAATCTGCACGCGAAGCACTGGCAACCCTGCCTGCCGCGCAAACCGCACGTTATCAGCCCTATTGGGTCACGACGGCATTTGTGGCGAAGGCGATGGGCGATGGACAAGCCGCGGCTAAAGCGTTCGACACTGCAATCGCCCTGACCGAAGACCCCGCAGTTCGGGTATTTCTGGCCGAAAAGGCAGCGTCATAGCAATCAACGAGCCGTATATCGCGGCAAGGCTGATGCAGTCTGCGTTTAGAAGGTGATATATTACGGTCGTTGAGCGGTCTTTGCACCACTGTGAACGCGATGTCTGCCCAACAGGGTCCAAACCCCTCCCAACGGGTAGGCACTTTCGCGTATAATTTGGGGATTCCCTATCCAAAGGGCTGGTGCGTGTTGGAGTCCGGCAGGATATGGTCGCGGTGCAGATTTCCCTGCTTAACAGAGAAATAGCAGGGAGTTTACCCGCGGTATAAGGGACAACTATTCGCCATAAGAAGGAAGGGAATATCTCGTTGCTTTTGGATACGCGGGTTAGCCAGCCTGAACCAGAGCAGCGCCTCCTGCCACGTGTCGATCGCCCATATTTACCGTGTCGTCGGCTATGCTAATTCTTGCACCGACACTCCGCACGAAATCCATAAACTTTCCAGCATTCGCAAAACCATCGCGCTTCGCCTTAGGTGTGTAACCGTCTTCTCCGCATTTGACTTGACCTTGCGAGTCATATTCGCAATAATCGAACGCTACAGTTCGATAATAGATATGCAGACGCTCTTCTGATGTTGTGGGAAAGTTGAAGCTGCACGAATAAGTGTTTTGGAGAGAGTGATGACTATAACCCGGTCTATGGGCACGGCTGCCACTTTACTGCTTATCGCAGGCGCAATCCTTTCACCCACACTGGCTGCGCCGCCAGAGGACAAGGGTGAAACCCTGTTCCGTCAACGTTGTCAGATGTGCCACACGACAGTCGCGGCGAAGCCTGCCGGAGTTGGCCCGAACTTGCGCGGAGTTGTGGGACGCAAGGCGGCAGCTGCTCCATTCAATTATTCGACCGCAATGAAGCAGTCTACGATCACTTGGACTCAAGCAAATCTGGATCGGTATTTGGCGGCTCCGACCAAAATGGTTCCCGGCACGCGGATGGTGACTGCTGTCACCGATGCAGCGGAACGCGCGGCAATCATCAAATATCTGTCACAGGCGAAATAGCTAAAGAAGGCATAATTTAGGAGGCAATGTGAAGTTTTCGATCAAGCGTATCATATTGCTGATCCTGCTATTGATAGTAGGCTTTTTCGCAATTTCCGTAGCGCGCAATTGGGACACCATTCAGCGGGTATTTCTAGGCGGCTTGAAAGTCTATGAGACCGAAGCCCCTGCGGTGCCAACTGACATCAAACGGCCAGCGATTCTCGTTTTTTCCAAAACCAATGGTTTCCGTCATGAGGAGGCGATTCCGGCGGCCAACACTCTGTTTGCCGAAATGGCCAGGGAGCAAGGCTGGGGCCATTATCAAACCGAAAATGGTGCGACGTTCAATGCGGAAACCTTGTCGCGGTTTGATGCCGTGATTTTCAACAATGTCAGCGGAGATGTTTTCACGCCCCAACAACGGCAGGCCTTTAAGAAATTCATCGAACAAGGCGGCGGCTTTGTTGGTATTCATGGCGCCGGCGGGGATATGTCTTACGATTGGCGCTGGTATGTCGATCATCTCATTGGCGCGCAGTTCATTGGTCATCCAATGGATCCGCAATTCCAAAAAGCCACCGTCAAAATCGAAGTCAAAACCCACCCGGCTACGCGGGATTTACCCGACAGTTGGACAAGGACAGACGAGTGGTATTCGTTCGAAAAGTCGGCCCGCAAGCCGGGGGTAAATATTCTCGCGACCCTCGATGAATCGACCTATAGTCCGAAAGGTATGTTCGGCCAGAAGCTGGCGATGGGCAAAGACCATCCGATTGTCTGGTCGCATTGCAGCGGCAAAGGCCGCGTGCTGTATTCAGCGATGGGGCACACTGCCAGTTCCTATTCCGAGCCCGAGTATCGTAAGCTGTTGGGTGGCGCGACACGCTGGGCTTTGAAGTTGGATGGAACGGGATGTGGAGGCGTGGCCGAAACTGCTAACCCAAAGGAGGCGAAATGAAGCCTGTACGTTATGGCATGATCGGCGGAGGGCAGGGCGCTTTTATTGGCGGCGTTCACCGCACGGCTGCTGCAATCTCCGGTAACTGGCAATTGGTCGCCGGTGCTTTTTCGTCGACTGCAGAAAAATCCAAAGCGTCGGGCGCAGAAATTGGCATCGATCCTGGCCGTACATATACAAGTTGGGCCGAGATGCTGGAACGCGAAGCAGCGTTGCCCGCCGACGTGCGGATCGAAGCGGTCTCCATTGTCACACCCAATCATATGCACGCCGCCCCCGCCATCGCCGCGATGGAGGCTGGCTTTGATGTTATCATCGATAAGCCGCTCGCAGACACGCTGGCCAATGCGACGGCGATTGCAGAGGCTGTGAACCGCACCGGACGGCGGATTGCGGTGACTCATACTTACACCGGCTACCCCTTGGTCAAACAGGCCCGCGACCTGATTGCCAGCGGCCAGTGCGGCAAAGTGCGGCGTGTTATGGTGAAGTATACGCAGGACTGGTTGTCGCGTGCTTCCGATCTGGAAAACAACAAGCAAGCCGCGTGGCGCGTTGATCCCAAACAGTCCGGCGATGCGGGAGCATTTGGAGACATTGGCACCCATGCCGCCAATCTGGTCGAATTCATTACGGGCGAACGTATTTCCGAAATTTGCTGTGAGCTAACGATGTTACCCGGTCGCCAAATCGATGACGATGGCGCGGCTCTGTTCCGCCTTAGTGGAGGTGGCAAAGGCACATTGACCGCCAGTCAGGTGTGCGTCGGTGACATGAACGATCTGCAAATCGCGGTCTATTGCGATGAAGCCGGTATCCACTGGCGGCAGGAACAGCCGAATACAATGACCGTCAAGCGCCGCGACCGGCCTGATGAAGTGTGGCACGCAGGGGCGAACCGCGCATATCTGTCGCCCGAAATATTGGCAATCCAACGCACACCCGGCGGCCATCCCGAAGGATATCTGGAGGCGTTTGCCAACATATACACCGCCTTTGCCAAACAAATACGTGGGATAGCGATCAACGGGGTCGAGCCCGGCTATGCCACCATGGACGATACATTATCCGGCATGAACTTCCTTCGTGCCGCCCTGGAATCCAGCCGCCAAGGTGCGGTTTGGGTGGCACTGCAAAGAAAGGTTTGATTGCATGAAAGGCCCCGCAATTTTCTTGGCGCAATTTGCAGGTGATGAGGCTCCGTTTAATTCTCTCGATAGCATAACCAAATGGGCAGCTGGTCATGGCTATACGGGCGTGCAAATACCGACATGGGACGCCCGCCTATTCGATCTCGAAAAAGCCGCGGAAAGCCAGACCTATGCTGACGAGGTTAAAGGCATTTGTGCTGCGAACGGCGTCGAGATTACAGAATTGTCCACGCATTTGCAGGGTCAGTTGGTCGCGTCGCATCCCGCCTATGACAAGTTGTTCGACGGCTTTGCGCCCACGCAGGTTCACAACAACCCCGAGGCGCGCACCGCTTGGGCGGTCGATCAGGTGAAGATGGCAGCAAAGGCCAGCGAACGTTTTGGCTGCACCAGTCACGCAACATTCTCCGGCGCGTTGATGTGGCATTTAATGTATCCATGGCCGCAGCGCCCCGCCGGACTGGTCGAGGAAGGTTTTGCCGAACTGGCGCGGCGCTGGAAGCCGATTTTCGATGTTTTCGACGAACATAATGTCGATGCCTGTTTCGAACTGCACCCGGGTGAGGATTTGCACGACGGCATTACGTTTGAGCGGTTCTTGGAAGCGGTGGACAACCACCCGCGTTGCAATATCTTGTATGACCCGTCGCACTTTGTGTTGCAGCAACTTGATTACATCCAGTTCATTGATTTCTACCACGAACGGATCAAAGCTTTTCACGTGAAAGATGCCGAATTCCGTCCGAGCGGCAAGGCGGGCGTTTATGGCAGCTATTCGGGCTGGAAAGAACGCCCCGGCCGGTTCCGTTCGCTCGGCGATGGGCAGGTCGATTTCACCCAGATTTTTACCAAGCTCGGCCATTATGGCTATGACGGCTGGGCGGTGCTTGAATGGGAATGCGCATTCAAACACCCTGAGCAGGGAGCCGCCGAGGGCGCCCCGTTTATCGCCAAACATATGATAACACCGGCGGACAAAGCCTTCGACGATTTTGCCGGAGGCGATGCCGATGCCGGGTTTATTCGCAAGGTTCTGGGTTTGAGTGCGACGTAATAACAAAAAAGATAGCGGTTGGGGGGAGAGATATGGAGAGTAAAGTTAACGGTCGTGCGATCTATTGGATTTGCGTGTTGGCGCTATTTACAGCGGCGATGTCCAATTCGATCCGCGCAGGCGCTGCGGGTGCGATGAAGGCCGCGTTGCTCGATCCTATCGACGCGCTGCATTCGGGCGAAATGATCGGCACCGTATTGGGCAGCTCGTTCCTCGGCTTCGCGCTGAGTCTCCTTGTGATCAGTCCTTTACTTGACCGGCTGGGTGCGAAGAAAGTCGTACTGTTTGCCGCTGCCTGCTTCATCATCGGCCCCGCCTTGGTATTGCTTTCTGCCGGAACCGGATCGTCGACTTATGTGCTGCTTAATCTGGCGATGGTGATTTGGGGTTTCGGCTGGGGTGCGACAGAGGCGTCGATCAACCCGGTGATTGCGACAATTTACTCTGACGACAAAACCGGCAAGCTGAACGCGCTGCACGCGTGGTGGCCAGCGGGCATCATTGTTGGTGGTTTGTTGAGCGTATTGTTCTTCAAATCGCTGGAATTAAGCTGGGAAATGCTAGTCGGTCTGACCATCATTCCAGGCGTTGTTCTGGCGCTTTGGACGGTGCGCCATGAATTCCCACCTACTGAAAGCGCGGTGCAGGGCGTGACTTTCGGTGAGATGATGGCCGAGCCATTCAAGCGCCCCAGTTTCTGGATTTTCTTCGCCATCATGTTCCTGACCGCATCAGCGGAACTGGCGCCGGGTGCGTGGGTCGATGTCACTTTATCGCAGACAGTCGGGTTTTCAGGTATATTGGTGCTGGTTTATGTTTCGGCGATCATGTTCGTGATGCGGCATTTTGCTGGCGCGTTGGCACATCGTTTCTCGGATATGGGGTTGTTGCTAATGTGCACTGTCCCCGCCGCTCTCGGCTTGTATCTGCTAAGTATCGCAAATTCGCCTATTACGGCGCTTGTCGCCGCAACACTTTGGGCGTTCGGCGTCTGCTTCATGTGGCCAACTATGTTGGCGGCAGCATCGCGCCGGTTCCCGCGCAGCGGTCCATGGGGCATCGGCCTGATCGGTTTTGCAGGAGCTATGGCGATTTACTTCGTCCTGCCACAACTGGGCAAAATCTATGATGACGCCAAACTGGAAAAGGCGGGCGGCAAAGAAGCGTTCGATGCCCTTCAGCCCGGCAGTGACGGATTGCAACAGGCACTGTCCTATGCTGCCGAGCAAAGCTTCCAGACGATCGCAATCATCCCCGTCATGCTGTTTTTCATTTTCGGCGCGGTGTGGTTGTACGAGCGAAAGGCCAAGTAAGCCGTGAAAATAGGGATCAACCTACTGCTATGGACTGGCCACGTCACCGAAGATTATGTGCCGATCTTACAAGCGATTAAGGACACAGGTTTTGACGGCGTCGAAATTCCCGTGTTCGATGCAAGTGATGCGTCTCACTACATGCAACTCGGTGCTATATTGGACGATATCGGGCTGGAACGCACTGCCGTTGCCCTGATTCCTGACGAAGAACACAGCCCTCTGTCTGACAATTCCGCTCACCGGCAGGCCGCAGTCGACCATCTCAACCGCGTGATTGATTGCTGCGCTGCCATCGGTGCCGAAATGCTCGTTGGTCCTTATTATCAGCCATTGGGCGTATTTTCCGGCGAATTTCCGAGCGAAACCGAACTTAACCGCTGTGCTGATGTGCATCGCCTTATTGTACCTGTGGCACGGGATGCCGGGATTGGGATGGCATTTGAACCGCTGAACCGGTTTGAGGCTCATTTGCTAAACACGATTGAACAGTCGATTGCCTACACGAACCTCGTGGGCGAGGCAGGGTTTGGCGTTCTCTACGATACTTTCCATGCCAATATCGAAGAGAAAGACCCGCTTGCAGCCCTTCACGCCGTCCATGCCGCTGGCGCACTTTCGCATATCCATATTTCGGAAAATGATCGCGGCACCCCGGGCAAAGGCCATGCCAAAATCCGCGAGACTATCCTCGCGGCAAAGGCGTTGGGCTATGATGGCTGGCTAACGATTGAGGCATTCGGTCGCGCAGTCCCTGAGCTGGCGGCGGCAACCCGCGTTTGGCGCGACTTTTTCCCGAACCCGGAAGAAGTTTACACCGAAGGTTATCGCTATGTGCGCGAAATTTGGGACGGTTCATGAAAGCCGGCCTTTGGTGATCCGCAGTTTTAGAAAACAAGCACTTTAGGAGAGTGGTCATGTTAGATTTAAGCCAGATGGATCGTCGTTCGCTTATGCAGCGTGCGTTTTTACTTATCGGCGCGACTACCATCCCTGCCGATGCGCTGTTGGCTGCAAAGTCTGCAAAAGGAAAACGGTTTCTCAATGCTCCGCGTTTCAAACTGTTGACAGCATTTGCAGATACCATTGTTCCCGCCACCGATACCCCCGGCGCAGTTGCCGCTGGTGTTCCTGCAAAGCTAGACGGAATGTTGGCGACATGGGCGTCACCTGAAAGCCAAAAGGTGATTTTGGAGGCACTGGATCGTATTGATGTGGCCGCAAAAGCGGCAAAGAAAAAGGGCTTTGCAGATCTCTCTCCGGCAGACCGGGATGCGGTCCTACGCCCACATGATGCAGCGGCTTTGACAAAGGTGACACCGCCTGCGAATTTGCCGAGAGCCAATCCTTTCGCACCGGTCAATTGGGTCGCCGACGGCGGCTATCTCAAAATCAAAGAGCTGGTTGTTGCGCTCTATTACAGCAGCGAAATCGCGATGACTCAGGAACTCATTTACGAACATGTGCCTGGCACATGGGAGCCATCGAGAAAAGCCACCGAAGCCACGCGGCCTTGGGCCAGCACCGGCCCATTCTGAGCGGAGTTGATTATTATGTTTGATGCAATTGTAATTGGTTCCGGGATGAGCGGCGGCATTGCTGCGAAAGAGCTTTGTGAGCGTGGCCTGAAGGTCTTGGTAATTGAGCGCGGCCGCAAGATCGAGCATGGCGCAGACTATATGGATTCGCAAATGCCGTGGGAACTTCCCAATAATAACAAGATTCCAGAGGAAGAACTTGCACGTGATTACGCCGTGCAAAGGCAATGCTATGCGGTCAACGAAGCGACCAAAAAGTTCTGGGTAAAGGACAGCGAACATCCTTACACCACGCCAGAAGGGAAGCCGTTTGCCTGGATTAGAGGTTATCATCTGGGGGGACGATCAATCATGTGGGGACGGCAAAGCTACCGTCTATCGGCGCAAGATTTTGAGGCGAATGCAAAGGATGGCCATGGCTGCGATTGGCCAATCCGCTATGAAGATTTAGCCCCGTGGTATGATCATGTCGAACAATTCGTTGGCGTAGCGGGGTCAAAGGAAGGCTTGCCGCAACTGCCTGACGGCGAATTTCTTCCCGAATTTGCTTTGAACGACGCTGAGAAAATATTTAAGTCGGCGGTCGAGGAAAAATTCCCCGGCCGTAAAGTGATTTCGGGGCGGGCCGCCAATCTTTCGGTCGCGCAGCCGCATCATGAAGAATTGGGCCGGTCCAGTTGCCAGAACCGGAGTATTTGTGAACGGGGATGCAGCTACGGCGCCAACTACACCAGCCTGAGCGCGGCATTGCCGGCGGCGGAACGGACGGGTAATCTGACGGTCGTAACTGACGCGATCGTTCAAAGTCTCAACCAAGATCCGAAAACTGGCAAGATTATATCGGTGAATATTATCGATGCGAAAACCAAGGCTGGTCGCACATATGAGGCTAAAATATTCTTCCTGAACGCCTCTGCCATTCCGTCGGCGCAAATTTTGCTGAATTCAAAAAGCGAGGCCAATCCAAACGGTTTGTGTAACAAATCGGATCAGGTCGGTCGCAACCTCATGGACCATATGTATGCTCTAACCACGGCAGGCATATTAAGAAATGCCCCAATGGACAGCTATTATAAAGGGCGGCGTCCAACTGGTATTTACATCCCGCGTTTCCGTAACGTGACCGAGGAAGGCGATGGTTATGTTCGTGGTTATGGATATCAAGGCGGCGTCATGCGCCGAAGCATGGCAGTCGCACCCAGTACGCCCGGCTTTGGTGTCGAAACCAAGGAAAAGGCGCGCAAGCTTGGCCCATGGATGGCGTATATTTCGGGCTTTGGTGAAATGTTACCCAATCCCGATAACCGCGTGACGCTGCATGCGAAAAACGTAGACAAATGGGGTATGCCCATTGTCCACATCGAATGCGTGCACGGGCCCAACGAGGCCAAGATGGCCAAGCAAATCATGGCCGACGGCAAGGCGATGATCGAAGCGGCAGGCGGTATCGTTGTCTCCCAGGCAGGCCAGCCCGGAACACCCGGCCTTGGCATCCATGAAATGGGAACGGCACGCATGGGCAAGGATCCGATGACTTCGGTATTCAACAAATTTAATCAGGCGCATGAGGCGCCCAATCTGTTCTGTACAGACGGTGCAGCAATGGCATCGTCCGGATGCCAGAACCCTTCGCTTACCTACATGGCGTTGACTGCACGCGCAGCACATCATGCGACTGAGATGTTGAAGGAGGGCAAGTTGTGATAGCGGCAATAAAAAAAGCTTTAGTCAAATCCGTATGGCTGCCATTGATTGGATTGGCTGGTATGTCAGCCACTCCGGTCCTGGCAAAGCCCGTCACTGATTGTCCCAACCGCGACACGCCATTTTCGTCCAGCTCACCAATGATCGATTTGATGCTGAGTCCTGCTGCAAGCGCTGTCATGGCTAAAGCAAGTCCTGGTCGCTTGGACGGACCATTACCACCAAACATGGCCAGCACCACCACTCCGTCGTTTATGGCGATCTTGACGCTGCGACAGGCTTCGCGTTTCATCGGACTGGATTTGGCCAAGCTACCGGAAATTGACGCTGAATTGCGCAAGCTCCCGGTAACTGAGGCGGACAAAATCGCGCGTTGCGCCCGTTATGACAATGATGTGCCGGTGTTTAACCTCCCCAAAGGCAAGACGAGGTTGCTGCTATTTGAAAAGATAAACGGTTTTAAGGATACTCCTTCGGTAAATGCTGCTCGTGCTGCATTTCTCGCCATGGCAGAACGTAATGGCTGGGCAGTAGCGACAACAGATAAGGGCGGCGCATTCAACACGAAAACGCTTAGGCAATTCGACGCGGTGATCTGGAATAATATAAGCGGCGATGTCTTGAGTTTGAGCCAGCGCAAGGCCTTTCAAAATTTCATCAAGAACGGTGGGGGCTTTGTTGCGGTTCATGGTTCGGCGGGTGATCCGGTCTACTTTTGGGATTGGTATCCCGACGAGCTGATCGGTGCACGGTTTAGCGGCCATCCGATGAGCCCGCAATTTCAGGAAGCTAAGGTGGTCGTGAACACTTCCCATCCACTCGCAAAAGTACTGCCAAGCGAATGGCGTATGACCGATGAATGGTATTCGTTCCGCACCAATCCGCGCGTAGTCGGGGCCGATGTGTTGCTCACGCTCGACGAAAGCACTTACAATCCCGAAGGCATGGGGCAGAATCTGCGAATGGGCGAAGACCATCCGATTGCCTGGACAAACTGCATCGGCCAAGGTCGGATGTTTTATTCCGCAATCGGCCATATGCCTGAAACCTACAGCCAACCGCAGAATGTCGCCCTGCTCGAAGCTGCGGTCGATTGGGCGGCCAAAGACCGCACCGCGTGCATCAAATCCAGCCGTTAAAGTCCTTGCGATTATGGAGAAGATTGCAAAGCCGCAAATGTCTGGGTCGGAAACCGCACCTCGACGGCGGAGCGGAAGGCCGACCGCGGAAAGAGTAGCTGCGATCGATGCAGCAATCCGCAATGCGGCAGAGCAAATCTTCTTCGATGTTGGCTTTGAAGCCGCAAATATGGATGCCATAGCCGCTGCGGCGCAAGTGTCGAAGGGAACGCTATACGCCCGTTACCGGAGCAAAGAGGCTTTGTTTCGGGCAGTTCTAGAAGAATTGCTCGAGAAACTGTCCGCCCGCGCGGGAGAGCAAGATCACCTGTTGCCCGAAAACCTTGAAAGTCGGCTTCGCCATTATGCGAAGGTGCTCATTTCGGTGTTTGGATGGAAGGAATATATAATTGCCACCCGCCTGGTCAATAATGCGGCTCAGGCCTTTCCTGAAATTGCCCGCGTTTGGCAGGAAAGGGGAACCAAGCGATATGTGGCATTGATCGCTGACGACATAGAACAGTCTGGTCAGGTGTCGGCAAACGACGGATTCGATCCCGAGTTTTTTGCAAATCTATTCCTGCACAGTCTCGTCGGTTGGTTCCGTTTCGAATCTGCGAATGGCCCGATCGATGAATCCAGATTCGCTGTCTATTCTGATAAAGTGGTCGGAGTCATCATGACCAGTATCCATTCGCAAAAAGCGACCAAATTGCAAACAAATGGCGCGTGACTTTGAGGAGTGTTTGAGCATGATTAAGTCCGGTCAAATATTGGCTTTGTGCGCGATCTTGGTAACGGCGCCGATATTGGCGGCACCTCCTGTGTTTGCTGACGATACGAATGCAGCACAAACGTCATCCACCGCTTCCCTCGAAGCGCAATTTCAGGACCCGCCACAATCCGCTCGACCGCGTGTGTGGTGGCATTGGATGAATGGTAACGTGTCCGAAGCCGGCATCGCGAAGGATTTGGAATGGATGCAGCGCATTGGCATTGGTGGTTTGCAGAATTTCGATGCAAATCTGCAAACAACTCAGATCGTGGAAAATCGGCTGGTCTATATGACTCCGGACTGGAAAAAGGCATTTAACTTTACCGCAAAGGAAGCCGAAAATCGTGGGCTGGAATTGGCTATCGCGGCGTCGCCCGGTTGGTCGGAAACCGGTGGGCCATGGGTCCCTGCCGCCGATGCTTTGAAGAAGCTGGTCTGGAGTGAAACCGTTTTGCTGGGCGGAAAGCGATTCAAGGGCGTTCTTGCTGCGCCGCCATCAATAACCGGCCCATTTCTGAGCGCAAAACGTGGCTTGGGCATCGGGCAAGCGATGACTGGGAGGGACAGCGCACCCACTTGGCAGCATTATGGCGACGTCGCGGTGTTGGCATTTCCGGTAGCGGTAGCGTCATCTTTACCAAGCCCCAAAGCAACCAATGTGGCCGGTGCGCCGGTTGACTTGGCAATGTTTCAGGACGGCGATCTGGAAACCGCAATCGAGTTCAAACGCGAAGGCAGCGATCCGGTCGTGGCGCTAGATTATGGCTCTCCGCAAACCATACGGTCCGCGTCGATATTCCTACCCGGTGCGGCAGCGATGTTCTTGGGCTCAATCACCAGCGCGCATCTTGAAGCCAGCGACGACGGCAAAAGCTGGCGCAGGATTGCGGATTTTGTGGTCCATCCAGTGCCAACGACAGTTAGCTTTGATGCGGTGACTGCTCGCCATTTTCGCGTAGTCTTTGGTCCGGGCACTTTTGGAATTGGCGGGATGAGTGCACCGGAAGAAGGGCTTGACCTGAGCTCACTGGCCGCAATGGGTGCTGCGATGCAGCGCCCGATCCGCCTTGGCGACTTTCGCTTGTCCCGCGAAGCCCGCGTGGACCGCTATGAAGCCAAAGCGGCATTTGAGCTGGAGCCGGATTATTATGCGCTTAGCGAAGGCGTTGGCGAAAGCTCGGGAGTCGATCCGGCGAAAGTCATCAACATCACCGACAAGATGAAGCCTGATGGCAGCCTCGACTGGACCCCGCCCAAAGGCAGTAACTGGCGTGTGCTGCGCCTCGGCCATTCGCTGCTCGGCACCACCAACCATCCCGCTCCCCCTGAAGCCACCGGCCTAGAGGTCGATAAATTCGATGCCCCTGCGGTACGCCGTTACATGGAAACTTATCTTGAAATGTATCGCGACGCGGCGGGTGCAGATATGGTCGGCAATAAGGGCGTTCGCGCGATCCTGACCGATTCAATTGAAGTTGGTGCGGCCAACTGGACACCCAAGATGGTCGAGCAGTTCAAGAAGTTGCGCGGCTATGATCCGGTTTCGTTCATGCCAGCGCTGACCGGTACGATCATCGGATCACGCGAACAGTCGGACAAGTTCCTATATGATTACAGGCGAACGCTCGCCGACCTGATGGCGAGTGAGCATTACGGTACCGTTGCCGATGTCGCGCATGAACAGGGCCTAATTGTTTATGGCGAGGCGCTGGAAAATGGCCGTCCGTCTATCGGCGACGACATGGCGATGCGCCGCCATGCCGATATCCCGATGTCTGCGATGTGGACTCACTCCAGAGCCGAAGGTCCGCGGCCAAGTCACATCGTAGATATGCGCGGTGCGGCCTCGGTCGCGCATATCTATGGGCAAAATCTGGTGGCGGCGGAATCGATGACATCTGCATTGGCGCCGTGGGCACATTCGCCGAAATATCTGAAACGCATCATCGACTTGGAGTTCGTTAACGGAATTAACCGGCCCGTAGTCCACACTTCAGTGCATCAGCCTAGGGATGACAAGTTTCCGGGACTGACGCTCTTCATTTTTGGCCAGTATTTCAACCGGCACGATGCTTGGGCGGAAATGGCGAAACCGTGGGTGGATTATCTTTCCCGCAATGCATTCATGTTGCAACAGGGCCGCAATGCCGCTGATGTGGCCTATTTCTATGGCGAAGAAGCGCCGTTGACAGCACTTATGGATACCGCCCAGTTAAAGGACGTGCCGCGTGCCTATGCATATGATTTCATCAACAATGATGCGTTGTTCGATGCACTGTCGAACGATGGCAATGAATTGGTTGCAAAGGGTGGCGCGAGGTACAAGGTGCTCTATCTAGGGGGGTCGTCGCGCAAGATGACCCTGGGCACGCTAAAGCGGATCGCCGCCCTCGTAGACGGTGGAGCTACAGTAATCGGGTTGAAGCCGGTAGGCAGTCCAAGCCTCGTACATGACGCTGACGCATATTCCGCACTGATCAGCACGCTCTGGTCTGGTGCCGATGTCACGCCGTTCGGCAAAGGCAAGGTCATCGCCAGCAAGAATGTAGAGAGCGCACTGGCCCGCGCCGGTATCGGCCCGCAATTCCATTACACGGCAGCTTCGTCCGACAGCGCTATACCGTTTGTGCAGCGCAAACTGGCTGACGGCGATAGTTTCTTTCTGGTGAACCAGAAAGACAAGGCCGAAACCATCGAAGCCCGCTTCCGAGTGACTGGCAAAGCCCCCGAAATTTGGCGCGCCGAAACGGGCAAGTCTGAGGCCGTCAGCTACCGTATCGAAAAGGGCGAGACCATCATTCCGTTGACGCTGGCTGCGGACGAATCGCTCCACGTTGTGTTCCGAAAAGCTGCATCTTCCAACGCGCTTTCGATCAAGAAATCCGGGCCAAGCGCTGTCGCAGCTTTAGATGGTCCGTGGGTTGTCGCCTTCCAAAAGGACCGAGGCGCACCTGCAAAGGCGACTTTGGCAGCGTTGGCCCCGCTTAATGAAAATGCCGATCCGGGCATCAAATATTTCTCGGGAATAGCGATTTACTCCAAGGAATTCATCACACCAAAAAGCTGGAGAAATGGACGGCCATTGTGGATTGATCTTGGCCAGGTCAGTGAATTGGCCGACGTTTTTGTGAACGGTAAAAGCGCAGGATCTGTCTGGCATGCCCCGTATCAACTTGAAATTGGCTCTCTGACTCATACGGGCAATAACACCCTTGAAGTGCGCGTCGCCAACCTTTGGATCAACCGCCTAATTGGCGACGCCCAGCCGGGCGCCAAGCCTATCACATGGACACCGACGGCGACATATGGAGCAAATGCTAAGCTGCGGCCATCCGGCCTTATTGGACCGGTGCGGCTGGAATATTGATTCAATTTGTTTCTTAAAAAGAAATTGCAAACTGAACTCATTTGCTGCGGGACTTTTGTTGCTGGTTTCGACATCATCATCCATGGCTCAACTTACGCCAGAAATTATGAGGGTAGTACCGGCCGCCACGCCAACAAAAGCCAGCATTCCGCTTCTCGCCAATCAGCCTGATACAGAGCACGACCCACCGCCGACCCACGCGACATGCTGAGTTTTAGCCTTACCGCAGGAAGTGGAATCCTAGTAGGGGTTTAGCCATGGTGCGCCACGCAGTCTGGAGCGAACGAGTCTCCCACGGATTTCCCTGCATAACAGGGAATTTAGAGGGAAATCATCATTTTTTGCGCATTTTTGTCGCTCGCGAACCGTTTAAAATGGCGGATTTCGGAGGGTATCGGGACGAAATTCCCTAAGCGCCGAGCAGGGAATTTCAAAACGGCGAGCAGGGAATCATCGGCGTGGGATCAGGGAAGTTTGGACCGACGAACAGCGAAAGGCTGCTTGGTGCAAAAAACGAAATGCCTGCGGCTAGCTGCGGTTTAGCTGTCGCTCATTTCGGCATGAAGCAGTATCGTTGCCCATCCGTTTTGTTGAACGAAAATCTGCTCGGATAGTACTTCTACCCGGCAAGCACCTGAACTGCCCAGCCAGGTTTCCGGATCGCATTCTTCCACGTCCGAATACTGCCCCGGTTGAAGATCATGCCCTGTCGCGATCGAATGCGTTGGAGCGGACTGCCGATATCGCGGTTCAATCCAGGGAAAACCCTCGCCGCGATAGATGCGATCGATGAGCCCCCGGTGAAGAATAACCACCGCCAAGGTTTCACGATGGGCATCAATATAACTGGTACTGACGGCTGGAAAGTTGCGGGGAGCTGACCGACAGTTTTTCAGGAGATTTGGGTCATTTGCAGCTTTTCTTACAGACCTGGCGAAGACAGCTATGCGCCCAAATTCAGTCGATCCAAGCGCCGTCTACCCCAGAAAAAAGTAGGCATTATGTCCAGAATGTCGGTCGTTACAACATTTTAAGGAAACGTCATCCGGGATGTCTGCTACAATTTGCACCTTTATGTGGCTATAGTCACAAGTAAGGCTGGCTCGTTGGTGTAGATGATCGGGCCCGTGATCACTATCGTAAAAATAATTGCGCTGACTCCGGCATTCGGAGAGGCCAGCCAATCCTTTTGCAAGTTCAAAGCTGCTGGATATTGCGCGAGATTATATCACGTTCGCCTCGATATCGCAGATCGAAATCAAAAAGCTTTGGTGAACGGTGCGTCGGATTAGGGGCGCATAACCCAACCGCCGTCGATATGGATGGTCTGTCCAGAAATCCACGCGCCCGCATTAGAGCACAGCAGTAGAAGGGTGCCGACCAGTTCATCTGGTTCCCCGCGCGGACGCGTGGCGCACGCGGCCTGAAGGAACTGAATGAACGGTGAGTCATCAGGCACCAGTTGCTTGCCTGCATCCGACTTCACATTGCCAGGCGCGATTGCGTTGCAGGTGATATTCTCTTTACCAAGTTGCTTGGCAAGGGTTGTTGTCAGACCAACGAGACCGAGCTTGCCGATGCCGTAGATGCCTGTGGCTGGAAATGCGCCGCCCGATGTCTGGTTAATGATGCGTCCGCCGCCGCGTTCACGCATCGATGGGATCACGGCCTGTGCGCACAGCAGAGCGCCGGTTAGGTTGACATCGAGAGTCCGGTTCCAGTCTTCCAGTGCGACATCCGCGACGGTCATTTGGCCAAGTTCGGCCATTAGCGCGGCGTTGTTGACGAGTATGTCGATTCCGCCGAACGCGGCAATGGCAGCTTTAGCCATAGCAAGGGTAGACGCTTTGTCCGAAACGTCGACATGTACTGCCAAAGCCTTACCACCGGCTGCAACGATTTCGTCAGCGACGGTCTGTGCGCCGGTTTGGTTGAGATCGGCCACAACAACCGATGCGCCTACGCCCGCCAAGCCCAAAGCATAAGCCCGGCCAATGGAGTTGCCCCGTCCACCGGCACCAGTGACGAGCGCCACTTTTCCGTCAAGCCGGAATTGGTCAAGCGTGAATGTCATTTTGTTAACTCCGAAGAATAGTTGCCGCTTGCGGCAAAAAGGAAAGGATCGGCAGCCCTCTGCAGGGCGATGGTACTGGCATTGTCCGGTAAGATGGCGTTCAAAAAACCTACGTCCTTTACCAGCAGAGACGCGCCGTGGGCAAAGGCGCCAGGTGTCGGCAGGCGGGCATAGACCTCAAAGCCAAAGCTACGACCACTGCTGGCCTTGATCAGCTCCACAAGAGATGCCCGATCAATGCCTAGCTCTGCGCCTACTGCCATCGCCGCATGTGCAAGGCCCATGTTGGCAGCCATAAGTGCGTTGTTAACTATCTTCGCGCGTTGTCCCGATCCCAATGGGCCAAGATGTACCAACGTTCCGGCAAACGTCTCGAAAATCGGTCGGCATGCCGCGAACGTCGCGGCATCACCGCCGCACATCACGGTAAGTGTTCCTGCTGCCGCCGCGCCGCCTCCACCACTGACTGGCGCGTCCAGTACGGCAATGCCTCGGGCTGACGCCTGCGCTGCGATGGTATCACATGTTTCGGGCAGGACAGTGGAATGTATCGCGATGCGACTGCCTGCTTTCATCGCCGGGATCAGTTCATCGCAAATTGCGCGCACGCCCTCGTCGTCGACTACGCAGATGCTGACATGTGCGCACTGTGCGCCAAGCGTCTCAATGTCGGGTGCGCCAAGCGCGCCCTGTTCTTGGTAAGGTTCAAGTGCTTCGGGGCGTCGCGCCCATACGGTTAGTGGCATGCCTGCGTGCACTATGCGCATCGCCATCGGCCCGCCTTGGCTGCCCAATCCGATAAATCCGATCCTGCCCATCCCGCTCATCCTGCCGTTATGCCTGCATCAATATTGATGCAGGCACCATGATAGGATCGCCCGGCCGGCGAGGCCAGCATAGCAATAACATCTGCTACGTCCTGCACCTCCACCAGTCCGCGAAGGCCCGAATAACGGGCGACAAGGTCCATTTCGGCGTTTTCAGGAAACGTCATTCCAGTCGCGATATTAGTCATCATCCCGCCCGGTGCGACGGCGTTGATGCGGATGGGTTGGCGAACATATTCCATCGCCATCGCCTTGGTCATGTTCACCAGCCCCGCCTTGCTCGCGCAATAAGCAGCGGCATAGGCCTCTCCAATAAAGGCTGCAGACGAGGCACAATTCACGATCGCACCATTGTTCGCCAGCAGATGCGGAATTGCAACTTGAGATAGATACCAAGGAGCAGCAAGGTTCACCGCCAAAGTCATAGCGAAATCTTCGCGCGGCATTTCATGACTGCGCGCCATCTTGATCACACCTGCTATGTTGCACAATGCATCAAGCCGACCGAATTTTGAGATTGTGCTTTCTACTGCCTCGGCGCAGTGATCCGCGGCCGCAAGGTTTGCGGCATGTACCAACACGTCTACACCAGACCCGGTGAGGATCTGCGCGGTCTCATGCAGCGCTGCGGAATTAATGTCCACGATGCATAAGTTGGCTCCTGCCTCGGCCAAGCGGACTGCAGTTGCTTTGCCAAGTCCCGACCCGGCACCTGTGACTAAGGCGACTTTTCCCTTCATATCGATAATTGCGGCCATTCTACCCGTTCCATGGAAGCCCTGCGGCTACCTTTTTGCTCATTTCAGATACGACCGCTTGCACGATTGACGCTTTTGGCCAGCCTGCGTGAAGGCCGTATTGTAGCACAAACTCCTGCATTTCGGACGGAGCGCAATTGCCGCTTGCCATCGCGGCGTGGATGTGGCTCTTGATCGGAGTTTCAGTCGAACTTTCGCAGACGCCGACCAGGGTGACCCAACGCCGCGCGCGCTGGTCAAGTCCGTCATAACGCTGCCACATCTCTCCGAAGACGAAATTATTTATCGCTTCGAGGTAAGGGGTGAACGACGGGCCGCCGGGGAAAGTCATGACATTGATGAATTCCGACATCCCTTCCGTTGTGCGTTGGTCGGGGTGCCATGCTTGCGCACGGATCGGCGCATAGGCTTCATCATCCAACCCGAGTGTTTCCAACGCAGCGCTTATTGCAAGATCAAGTTGTTGCCCGCGTGACCAACCACCATAAACAGCAAGATGCAGCGCCGCTTCCCGCAATTCGGTGGGGGAGAGGTGTCCGCCTTTGATCGCACCGCGTATATAGCCTTCAACAAGGTCTGCGTTCGCCCCGGCCAGCACCGCGCCGGAAAGTGCGACTAGATAACGCGACCGCCGGTCAAGGCCCTCGCGGCTCCATACTTCGGCAAAAACGAAATCGCGCATGCTACCAGCAAAAGGTGTATTCACTTTGAACTCATACGTATCGCAGATTTCCGCGAGGAGTTCCGCGCCGCGTGCGGATCGTTCTACTGGATCGAGAAGATCAGCCATTGCTCAGCCCTCGGCAGCCGCGAGGCTGATCCAGATGTTTTTTGGCTGAAGGAATTCCTGCAGTCCTTCAATCCCGCCAAGTCGCCCATGTCCGCTCTTGCGGAAGCCGCCGAATGGTGCGTTGGGTTGCATCGCCTCGCCCGCACCGTTGACGTGTATCATACCGGCTTCAAGCTGTCCTGCGACGTGGTGTGCACGCCGCAGGTTATTCGTGTGAACATAAGCGCCAAGGCCGTATTCCGTGCTATTGGCCAGTTCGATCGCCTCTTCTTCGGTATCGAAAGGGGTAACGACAAGTACAGGGCCGAACACCTCACTGTGCGAGATATGGGCATCGCTCGAGATGTCGGCGATCACAGTGACCGGCAGGAAAAATCCGTCAGCGCAATCGCCTCCCAAGCGTTCGCCGCCTGCGATTACGCGTCCGCCTTCGGCTTTGGCGCCTTCGATCATGCCCGTGATCCGGCTCAGCGCCGCTTGCGTGATCACCGGGCCAAGATTTGTCTGCGCATCATATGGATCACCTACTTTTATTTGCCCGGCTATGGCCGCAAGCATTTCCAAGTAATGATCATAAACTCCCCGCTGCACCAGCAGACGTGTGCCATTTATGCAACCTTGTCCATTTGAGGACACCGCGCCACTAATCCCTTTCTTGGCGGCCAGCAACAAGTCGGCATCGTCGAACACGACGACTGCCGACTTGCCTCCCAGTTCTAGCCCCACGGGCTTGAGAGATTGCGCGGCATTGACCAGCACTTTCTGTGCTGTGGCACCTGAACCGATGAATTCGATTTTGTCGACGCCGGGGTGCGCGACCATGGCTTCGCCGACGTCGGCTCCGCCCGTAACGAGATTGACGACGCCCGGTGGAAAGCCTACTTCAAGCATCATTTCTACCAGCTTCATTACCGAATAAGGAGCAAGTTCGGGAGCTTTAAGGACCACGGTGTTGCCCGCAGCCAGCGCTGGCGCGAGAACCATAGTTGCTGCAAAAAGCGGTCCGTTCCACGGGACGATTACCCCGATCACGCCAAATGGCTCAAAGCTTACATAATCGTGCGCGGGTGCCCCCCACATCGGAACCGTACGTCCATGGATCTTGTCGCACCAGCCTCCGAAATATCGGAACTTCTGCGCTGCGTCATAGCCCATATAGGGGGCTACCATCGACACTGAACCGTTTTCCGCCACGAGGCTAAGTGCAAACTCTGCTGACCGCTCCTCGAAAACCTGAGCCAGCTTGAAAAACAAGTTGCGGCGCTTGTCACCGGGCATAGCTTTCCATGCGGGAAGCGCGGCACGGGCAACCGCGACAGCGCGATCAACGTCGGTAGCATTTGCCAGCATGATCTCGCGTGTGATCGTGCCGGTTGCGGGGTAAATATGCGCGAAGGTGTCGCCGCTGCCCCGCGTTTCAAGCTTGTCCCCGATAATGACCGGATATTGCGGCAGCGTCGCTGCATCGGGTTTCCAGAAAGCCATCAAGCCTACTCCCTTCGACGCTGTGCGCCTTTCGTTTTGCTCGGAAGGTTCCGAGTCGAATCTATTTCGGTTAGTTATATGCCTTCTAATATCATTTCAAGGACAAGAACGGCGTTTTTCTCTTCAATTAATCTCTATTATATGCCTATAATAGAATGATGACTGTCACAATCAAGCGCCGCCCCGTTCTTGCAGCCGCCGACGCCATGCGTGAAAAAGTCTTTGCGGTTGATGCAGGCGAGCGCATTGGCAGCCTGAAAGTTCTCGCCCGCGAACTGGCGGTGGGGATCGTTACGGTGCAACAGGCCGCCCGCATTCTCGAGCATGAGGGTTTGCTTGAGGTGCGACGCGGGCCGGGAGGTGGATATTTCGGGCGCAGGCCTAATAGTGAAACGCTTGAACGCGTACTTTCGGCCTATTTGCGCAGCGAATCCGAGAGCCGCGAAGAAATCCTCCAGATCACCTCGCTTTTGTTCAATGAGTTGTGTGCCGAAGCAGCGCGGTGTATCGACGAAAGTCAATTTGAGGAACTAGCGCAACTTGGTGCAGATATATCGAGTTCTACCATTGAGCAGGAGCTCGGCGCGCTGGAGGAGCGGCTGCAGAACCTGCTGTTCAGCATGGTGAACAGACCTTTCTTCGAGCTTTTGACGCGGGTTGCGTTACAACTGGCGTACAGCAATCACGGTATGCGCGGGTCTCTCGGGAAGGGATTTGGGCTGGAGCGATGGAAGTTAAGTCGCATTGTTATCATAAACGCGATCGTTAATCGCGATCCCGAGCTGGCCTGGTTCGAAGCCAATCGCCGCAACAGGCTGGTCGTGCTGGAAAGCTGACGCGCGGCGTAATGAGTTTCTTTAAAAGTTTGCAAGGTCTCCATTCGTGTGGCCTTGCAGGTTCGCACTTTGATCTGTTGCGCTAAATATGACCGATGGGGCGGAAAAAGATCCGTCACGAACACTAATGACGCCGGCCGCGTAGAACTATGAATAGTTGCGATTTAGGCTGATAAACGGTTTGCTTTAGCGGCTAACTTCTGAGACGTTCAGCTGTCCGTCGTCAGAACATTTGGCACTGATGGCTGCGTAAATTAACGGAGTGTTG